>Ga0209367_1004991_pt1 | contig 18390 bp, 11 predicted proteins | sample WorMetLIZISLAND2_FD_187412 | JGI IMG/M metagenome (GOLD analysis project Ga0209367, IMG submission 187412) | Marine gutless worms symbiont microbial communities from Max Planck institute for Marine Microbiology, Germany - Olavius geniculatus... ... | reverse complement strand
TCTAATGACTGAATACTGCAAAACTCGTCTTAAATTCTTTTAAAATCACCTGGGTTTCACTCCATAAAACTCGCCAGGTTTTTTTTTATAAAATTCAACCCTGTCTCGAACGTTCTGTTGTGCTGACACGGCTGGTTACCTAGCTTTGCAAAATGCTAGTTGAGGCAATCAACCAATACAACCATACACTGTATTTTACCTATCTGAACATATTCACAGGTTGCTAACCACTATCGCCTAATTACACAAAACTCGAAAAATGCTAGTTTATACAGAGGCATCATGTCCAAATAGGGGCAGCTGAACCCTCTCCGCAAATTCGGGGTAGTCAGAAAATTATTCAAGTTTTTTGATCAAAAAAAAAGCAAAATTTAGGGCTTTAAGCCCCACGTAGCAAGATCTTACGGGCAAAATGGAAATTTTGACCACACAATTTTTTCTGTTGTAAATGTGCAGCTGTCTGTTGCCATTATGTCGGAAATTCGACTTGTATATCCAAAAATTGCGACTTGCTGTTGCCCTACCTATTATATGATGCCACTGGGTTAATACATAAAAATCTAAGCACTGCAGGATTAAACTACTGGTCACAGCATCTTGCAAGCTGAAGACAAATAAGTCATGATATGTACACTAAGATTACAAGCATTTACAATCAACCATTTTACGCTATGTGTCCAAAATTTTACTCAGATTAACATTGACTGATTAATATTTTCTTAACAGTTACTCAATAAATTGTTAATTATGCAGCTGTACATTTAGTAGGGTTTGGCAGCAGGATAGTAGAGAACCAAACTCTAACCATTTTTCATTTCATTAAAACAAACTGAAATTGGTTGCTTAACCAAACCCGAACTGAGAGACTTGCTGAACCCGAACTCATCACCATGTGTTCAGTCCATAGTTCGGTCTCTGCAGTCGCACATAGTATTTGCATTGTGGAATTAAATGTACTTTATTCGTCTTATATACCAGTACTACTACTACTACCTTTGCTATTAGCAGTACCACAACTACTACTGCAGACACAGGAATTGGCCAAAAATTGTCAAAAAAACTCACTTAATATGCCATATGTCTGCTGATGCAAGCAGCTCCTTTGAACATTGATGTTAAAATGTGAGACACCCATCCTTGATGTTCTCAAAAATAATAATTCTTCTGTTACAAGTCAGTCTTCAGTCAGTTAGTCGATCAAAACATATCTAGCTGTTGTACAGTGACATCGTACGTTGAAAAGTATACAGGGTGGTCCAGCTAAAGTAAAGCCAACTTACATTTACTGGTAACGTTTGAATGCATAGGTAAAATTCAATGATTTTTTGCAAACGTAAACTGCATACAACAAGAAGTGGTGTGATGCAAATTTAAGAAATCCAGCATCGATTTTTTTGATGAGTCGGTCAAGGCTTGATCTGCACCAAGCTTTGCTGGCAAATTCCTTCAGAAAGTGGCGAGAGCTCCAGTTCTTTTCCACCCGTAACGCCTTTATCATCATCATCATCATCAGTTTATTTTGGAAACACAGGACAATGTCAGAAAATACAGAACAGAACAATAAAGCATGTGTTCCAAGGGTCAGAAAGGCCGCAACAGCACTTACAACAGCCCATATAACAAAAAGTAGCACGGTATAATAAGACAGAGCAAATATGAACGACCAGTACTGAATAATAGTTTGTATTCAAAGTTTTACTGAAAAATTCTGTTTGCATCTAGTACCTAATGCTGCGGTAACTTTACTCATACAAGTTCTCATGGCTACTATTTATTGTGTCCATTTGTTTTTTCTAACATATTGTGTAATAGTAGACAACATGTCATGTCATGATATTAAAATTAATCTACCTGCATCCCTACTTTTTTGACAGCTGAAACCGGAAGCATAAAAATTTAACAGTGCATGAAGCTGCAGATGTAACATCAGGTAGAAAGTAGATAAATGAACAGAGTGCAGAAAAGTCTACTGGTGTCATCTTCAGACACAAACTATCCTTGTTTGGCCGGCAGTGGTCTTCGAAACAAAAGTATATGTGGTTCTGCAAACAAAATCACACAATTCAAAACACAAAAATACGTTTGATAAAAACAATGTGTTGTTTTAGTATAACTAACCTATATAGCGGAACTGCAGGTGCCATTCCTGTCATTCAACCGGCAGTGTCTAGCAATGAAGGCTGAAAAGTAGAACTGTCGAAGCATTAATTTTTTTAATGCATTAACCCGTTATTAATGCACCCGGGCCTGTCGAGAGGGAGAGTAGTGGTAGATTTAATTTTAGGGGCTCCGCCTGTCGAATATAGAAAGTTGAAACTGCAGTTAATTATTGCGTAAAACAGAACTTCAGACAACAATTTCAAATTTTCGATCAACAAGAACTGACATCATAGCTAGCACAGAAATCTATTAGCCTGTCATCTGAATAATTATTTATTTACACTAGTAATGGAACAGCAATTACAGTTTAGTTACTGGAATTCATTCGATTGTCAAATAACCGCAGTTTAACGAAATATTGGAACTTTTGTTGCAGAGAATCTAGTAAGTTGAATTACTGAAATCATAAATTTTTTTAATGCATGTTAATTTATTAACGCGTTAATTAATGCTTTAATTTGACGGTGGAAAGTTTTTTTTTCAATATTAAGTGCTGCATGAGTAGGACAGTAGCACAAGTAATAATTTTTTCTTCCTGCTTTCTATCAAATGGCAAGTTTCTGCCATGCTGCTCTAGTCGCCTCTGTTTCTATTTCCCTCTCCATGGCTTTGTAAGCTTTGTTTTAGATATAACTTGAAAAGTTGTAGCAATTTCCTTCCTCTTATTGTTGTATCCAAAGTGATTCATGGCCCAGGATAAGTGCAATCCATCTATTCTTCAGCACCAAAAAAAATCCAACAGCAAGAGTTACACTATTAGACTAGACACACACGTGTCATATCAACCAACAGAAGATTTACAAGCATACACAATCTAACTAACAATACAAAACTAAAAACCCAGTATAGGTGCCTTTTATATCATCCACCTGAGTTCAGTATAATACTGGGAGTATAAAAAATAATAATATTGAAAAGCAGTCACCAGATACTGATATAATAAGCAACAGTCCAGAGAATGTACAAGTGAAAAAAAAGCTTAGAGAAACAACCTGGAACATGCACCATATAATGTGTCCAGCCAGGAGATTGTTGTACACCGAGATTACGCCATTCAGTTTCAGTCAACAGGTGTGTCCGTGGTACAAGCTTGGCAATGTCTGCTGGTAGGATGACATGCCTACACAAGTTAACGATCAAGCGTAATATAAATGCACAAACAGACATAGGGCTAAACACTAGTCCAGGCGTTCATAGCCAGCCGCTTGGACTATTGTAATTCACTGCTGTACAGCGTGTATCACAGCCTGATTCGGAAAGTCCAGTCCATCCAGAATGCCGTTGCTCGGCTTCTCACCGGGACTAGACGTGGGGACCACATCTCACCAGTGCTGCGCCAGTTGCATTGGATTCCAGTCCACAGAGGAGTTGACTTTAAACTGGCGTGCTTTGTCTTCTTGTCTTTGTCCAGCCAGGCACCTCTGTATCTGGCTGATGACATACACCTGGTCTCGGAAAATCCTCGACATTGGCTGTGTTCGTCTACTGACAGATCGTGTGCTGATCCACGCACCCACAACATGTTTGGCAACAGAAGTTTTGCTGCCGCCGGGACACGCATCTGGAACAGCCTCCCAGCACACTTACGCAACAAGGACATCACGTACAGAACTTTCAGGCGTGAACTGAAAACACACTGGTTTTAACGTTATGACCGGGGCGCAATGTGGCACTTGCATAATTGTGCTATACGAATATTCTTACTGAACTAAACAGTGGCCCATACATGAAAGACTATTGCCAACAGTAAGAAACTTTAGCTGCAAGCAATTACCAGAAAAGAAAGATAAAGCAGTACAATCACCTTAGATGAAACATTTTAATATATCATGGTCAGAACATACCGATAAACAAATGCAAATTACGACCTGACATATTGCACTTGTACAACATAAAGACATTTAAAACTGGAAGCTTGAAGTAAATAAAAGACATTTTTCGGGAAGATAAGTGATCCACAATTATCTGGTAACAACATACCGATATTCATAGTGATCATCATTGTATCGTTGAGAATATACGATCTGATCAACTGGCATCTACAGAACCAGCAAACACATACAGTGATCAAATTAACACAGCCACCATGTTTTTCTCATAACTGCATAGCATGCTGACAAATTAGCAATTTTTTCACCAGCACACTAATTGGGTGCAATTTTGTTTACAAAGTAATGAATAAAAATCTCATGCTATGCTACCTTGTAAAACACTTCTCATTCGTTGAGTATTAATATTTCGCAAAATAATGCAAAAAATCAGTAATGCTCTTGATAATGAGCAAGTTATGTAGCTGCTTCGAAAATTCAGACAGACGATGGTAAAAAGCAGATCGGCAGATGTCGCAACAGAGTTAGGTGTGTGGCTAGGGATAGGGATAAAAGTAGGGTAAGGAATAAGATTAGGGTTAAGAATGGGGTTAGACATGTCGCCTATGAAGATTAGCTATAGCTTACGTCGGATACCATTGGCCGACTTCACTTTTTGACTTAGACTTTCGCTGAGCCTAAACTTCGGTCAAAGTGCCTACTTAAGTCAAAAAGTGAAGTGAACTCTTTCCTATGTGTTTTAATGCTCTGCAGCATAAAATTTTACAGATGAAAACCTTGCACTGCATGTAATTACGGTTGTACACCTATATATTGAGTTTTATACACTGTTTAATGGTCTTCTGGCCCATGATTTGGTGTCATGTCTTTGCCGTGATTTTTGCGATTTTTACGAAAGTTTGCCATGTTTTCCCCATTTTTGCCATGATTTTCTACTGTCCCTAGTTAGGAATAGTAACGTTGTTATGCGTAAAAACAACAAACAAACCAAAGCCACATCTGTTACGTTTAGAGCAGGTATTGTTCAGTTCGCGGTAAAGGAAAGATGATATGAATAGGTTTAGGGGTAGAGATAAGGTTTGAACTGAGGTTAAGGGTTTGATTTGGTAAAAGTTACATAAGTTACTAGACGCAGATGCACCTAGATGCACCACGCGCATTATACGATCCACACCCTAAACCGCTCAGTGTTATCCTCCGTCCGTATGGACGGAAGATAAGACCGCCAAACTGCCATTTTCCGTCCGCAACCCTAAATCTAAACCTAATCCTAACCCCAACACTAACCTTTACTATAGCCCCAACCCTGACCCTAAACCTAACCCTAGCCCTAAGTTCCTAATTCCATAACTTCATCCGCAACCCCAACCACAACCCTAATATACGGACGGAAGATAAGACCGCTTAACCGCTATTTACCGTCCGTAGAGACGGAAGATAACATTCACGCCCTAAACCGTGCGAGCTCGCACGGTCAGTAACATTATGCATTTCTAAATCCCGAATACCGGGATTGAGAATTCAATCCAGGGATTGCAATCACTGCTGGATACCAGTAGTCACAATCACCAGAACCCCTCCCCACCCCAAACTTGTTGCAAATTTTGTCTGCATTTACCACTATTTTTGTGACTAAAATGTAAACAAACGAAGACGACACGCCGATATGTGTATTCCAGCGCATGAAAATATAGTGCAAGGTTCGAGCCCCTATAATAAATTTTGCCCATCGGTGGGGAACGGTGGGGACATATTTTCTTTTTTGTTATTAAATACTCCTTCGATTAGTGCTAATATCTGTTTGTTGCGAATTATATCCTGGTTCAGTAATACAAAAAAATAGTACGAGCTGACTAAACCTTGACCTCGAGCTTAACAGCCGAAGTAAGTGATAAATAAGTAACCAACTTATGTCAGTCGCCTAAACAGTCGATCGAATGTGTGCGCAAAGTTGTTACGAACGCCTACCAACAAGTGCCAAGCCAAAGATAATAAAAACTCATTGGCCAAATTACTGCTTGTCTTTAACACGTCAAATGTGAGTAAAGATTTGAAGTGGGATAAACAGTGTAGTCAGGCAGTAAAAGAGCGAATAGTATGCTTGGGGTAATAAAAAGGAATTTTACCGATAGATCTAAGGAAACTATTATGCCTTTGTATAAAAATCTTGTAAGACCGCATTTAGAGTATTGTGTTCCAATTTGGAGCCCGCATTATAAGAAGGATATTGAGTTAGTCGAGGGAGTTCAACGTCGTGCAACTAAGTTGATTGATGATGTAAGATATTTACATTACGAAGAACGTATTAAAAAATTGAATTTAATGACATTAGAAAAAAGAAGGCATAGGAGTGATTTAATAGAAACATTTAAGATTATTAATGGTTGTGATAATTTGCAATCAGATTTATTTTTTACATATGATGAAGGTCAAAGAAGAGGTCATTCTAAGAAACTATATAAAAAACGCAGCAGATTAAATTTGAGAAAGTATGTATTTAGCAACAGAGTTATTGATCACTGGAATGCACTGTCTGACGAGTGTGTAACCAGTAATACAATAAATCAATTTAAAAATTGTTTGAATCGGGAACTGCAATCGGAAACACATAGTTAAATTTAGTTATCAGGATAGTAAGCGTTATATGGCTTTTGCCTGTGCTTACTTAGGCCACCAGTAATTCTGGTGGCTTCGGTGAATTCGGCGAATGTTTGAGCTTCTCATCATCGGCATTCCAAGGCCTTGGATCCGGATTGTGAACCGTATCACCATCGCTATAATGACAAATTAGTTATTATGGGATATCCACGGCAAGCCTGGTAACATCAATGAACTGACCAAGGTGACCATTCCATTTTGATGCAATACTAACCAAGATGTCATGCAATCCCCCTCAAAAGTTGTACCCGCGTTATTACCCCCATCTAAGAGCATGTCACGTGGCAAAGTCTTGTGGGGCCAGTGGGCCACTCCCATTATTCCCCAACGTTATAGGCGCGCATTCGCTGAAATTTAAGCCAATTTTGGACCCCCTTTAAAAATGTTGGGGGACTCCTGTTCCCGGCTGGGTGTGCGCTAGCAAGACTTGGTCATTCTCTAGCGCGTATAAAAATTTGAGAGCGAATCTCTCCCTAGGGGCTGATATAGGCCCTATGGTTTTGCGAATAAGTCAGTTTGGGTGAATGAATGAATGAATGAATGAATATGTCAATTTCATCATCATCATCATCATATTCGTTTAATACATTAACTTGACAAAACGCAAGCATGTGCACAATGTAGGCCTAGCATACAGTAAATATAAGAGTTTTAAAAAAAGTCCACAAAACTATGTACAAATGTTGCAGAAACGAGCACGTCAATTGAACAACAGCATAGTGCCCAATTAGAGAAGACCTCAAGAGCGCTCGCAGCTAAATAAATGAGTTTTGACGACAGACGACAGATGACAGACGAGACCGGGATGTACACATCTGCCAAGTATGGCGGCGCCAGACCATGGAGGCACTTGAAGGTGATCATCGCTAGCTTGAAGGTGATTCGCTGGCGGACCGGAAGCCAGTGAAGTTGACGCAGCGCTGGAGTGATGTGGTCGAACTTCTTAGTTCCGGTTACGACACGCGCTGCTGCATTCTGGACAGTCTGCAGTTTCATCAGCAGGCCGTCACCAATCCCGTACAGCAGACTGTTGCAGTCACCAAGACGGCTGCTGACGAATGTGTGCACCAGTGTCTTCGCAGCCTCCAAAGTTAGGGAAGGGTGGGTACGATGTGGCCTCTAGACCCCGTAGTTAGTGGACCAAAGTTCGCCAAACTTTTTTGCCAAACGCGGAAGGAATTCCGGTAGATCAAACACTTGACCAATTTTAAATATCTTCATCCATCCCGGAGGTATTCGCCGTCGAAGTTTAAAGTCGCCCGAAATTGCGCCAAATTTTGCATGTTTCTAACTTCTAAAATTTATGGGGGGATGGTCCGCGTGAATTTTGGATTGGTTTTATAAAATTCGGCCTACCGGTAGGTATGATCACCATGCAATATTTCGCGCCGATCAGCCAGGGGAGCTCGGAGATCTCGCGTTTATAAGAAAAAATAGAACATCTGCAGTACAACTTTAGTCCGCCCCTTCCGGGCGGACTAAAAAAATAATACCGAAAAGATGTCACTTTTTGGCCAGCCCTAGCAACCGTTTAAGCTGTTCAAAGGGCCTGCCTGGGCCTCGACGGCTAGGTTGATTGTAGTATAGCTCTAGTCAATTGCATAATACAATGCCATGTTATCCATATTTCACTTGTGTTCCTATTGTAATGATAATGATAATGTCAAACAGTGTCAACTTACAGCGGAGCTAAACATTCTATAACAATAAAATACAGTTGAATACAATACAGTAAAATGACTAAGCCTACATAAAATTATACTCTAAGTCATACAATTTACAGAAAAGATGTGTTTCCAATCTCCGCTTAAATGTGTAGAACACAATCTGCAAATCTTAGGTTTATATTTGCCGACAAAGAGAAACATTAAAAAGTCGAACTTTAGTTTGTGTGCACTAATTAGGGGCCTATTGGGATAAAAAAAATTTTGTTCTAAAATAATTACCATTAGCCGAAATCGCTGTAGCGCAAGACGCTCGACAACAGAACGGACAGACCGTCGCATGTCACGTCGGCACTGAAAGTGCTCCGACGTGTGACGTCTGACGTCTAACAAAAGTTATCAGAACTTTGTCGTCGTCAATTGCAGGTGCAGTAGGAAAGCTGACGGAGACTCTCGCCAATCAGATAGGACTCCTAAATGACAAAATCGTCCTGAAATGTTCCAGCGATAAACACCATCACGTGGCAGTACGATTCGGCCACGATCAGTGGAATCGGCTGTACGACATCAATTACTGGCTTCACAACGAGCGATAACGGAGGCACGGCGACCGACTGCTTCCTACAGGCTCAGGGAACTAGCAGCCTCCGACTCAGCGGTCCTTACATCTGCAGCGACGCCACGGTTCCCAACGCTCAAGCCGTCGTCGTTATACTCGGTCAGAACATTATATGGTTCGCACGCTAGGCTTACAAAAAAGCTTAGCTACAACTTAAAACAGGGCAATATTTTTGGCTCTGGCGTTCAGCTGTCCACTGACAAATAAAACTTTGTGCACCAATTGTATTATGCTGACTCATTTGACATCAGTCCACATAATAGACTACGATTTTTGCAAGTTTTCTTTCACGTGGTTGATAAACCGATTTTTCGGCTAACAGGGCAACAAACTTCCGAGCAGCTGTAAGCTCCCACAGCGAAAGGGAGTTGATGAACCAAAAACACGTCACCAAAAAATTTCGTTTAGTTTGATATTATTTACTTTTTCGCATTTTTTTCTGTGTAGTATCTTGCTTTTTACCCGTCAGTGAAGTGGACGCTCTTAAAACAAGATGTCAGCTGGTACCGCTGCGTCGCGTCCAACGTCGCAGCTTGCAACGCATGCAAGTCATCACCCCGAAATCTACCGTCTTCATGGGAAACAAAGCCCTTGTCTAACATTTGGAGCTACGTGATACGCCGTTTACACGATCGAGCAAACATTGAGCTAGCTCGACGAGCTACATGTATGGTAATTAGCATGCTAATTAGAAGGGCGGGCGGATTGTAATTGGAAGGCCTATATAACACGTGATCAGCTGCGGGCTAAGCCTAAACCCACATTTGAGCTAGGGGGCGGGGTTCCATCAGACCTGCTCGATGTTTGCTCGACGTTTGCTCGATGTCTGCACGATGTTTGCTCGATCAAGTAAACGGTGTATGAACGTCCGTGCCAAGTTGCGTCTCATTCCATATAACGTTTTTTATGGTGGCTCTGTGGTGTAACCGTCAAAAGTTGGTACGTTAGACTTACGATCGCCAGGTCGTAGGTTCGACTGCCGGTCGGGTCGCTGTCAAGTGGTTACTACCTGGATGAGTGATTCTCTGCTGATGCGTAAACCATATCGGTATATAGCCTGATCAACACCAAGGTCAGCTCAGCCTTTCATCCCTTTGGGGTAGGTAAAAACGAGTAACGGTCTGTCTAGCTGCAGTTAGGCCTATGGCCGGGGCGTTCACCTGTGTCGAGTGGCAGATAACACCGTGTGATCGCATATGGCAGGAGACGCTCCGTATCTTTAAAATAAGTTTCTTTTAAAAGTCATGACATTTAACCATAAATAATATTACGTTAGTGAGGTGCATGAGTACGACGGACGTACAGACCATGCTGTTGTAACGTCCGTCGCAATAGCGATAGCAAAAATGGAATCTGAATGTGATGAATTACAAAGTTTAGATGAATTTTTATTTCTGAACGACAGTTTCGTTCTCATATGACGCCCAAAGTAACTCCGCATTGTATTTATTTATAAGCTATGTAATTACCGATGCGGTCGTTATTCCCCCGCAATAGTTTAAAGTACTATTCTACGCAGAATTAATAAACAACGAAATAAAATTTTTCTTTTAATAATTTAAATATTTCGCATACACTGCAAACCATAAAAACAGAACAGTGCATAATCGATTATGACTTTATCAAATGTTAACCGATTTTTCTCATTTTTGCACCCGTTAGAAAATTTTTTTTTAACGAAACTCGTGTAATATTGTTCACCTACCCTTACATTAACCCACACTACCGTAGAAAAATTGAAAAAAATGACACAATACACTTCAGACGTAGATGTAAAAACATTTTTTATTGTTTTTAAAAGTTTTAAAAACACGTTTTAATGCTTTTTTTAAATTTTTAAATGTTTTTATCCTACTGTTAATGTCGTATCTTGTTATTGTTAAAATTGAAACGTACAAAATTACAAATATGATGCATTTCTCATAGGCAAATTGCGTTTAGCCCTGTTTTTATTCTGTACATAATTACGGTTACATAATAACATTCAATATATTCCACTCTTTAGTCCTCAAAATTAATGGGTTTTTGTTTTTAAAATGTTTTGTGCTAAATGTAGTTTAGTGTTTTTTATCCGTTTTACATGTTTTTATAAAAAATCAAAAAACATGTTTTTAATGTTTTTTTTAAATTTGCAAATTAATGTTTTTAACGTCTATGATTCCAGAGTCTTTTGGCCGTAATATCGTGAAAGAAGTAAGAACTCTTGCGCGAGGAAGCAACAGTAAACAAAATGGTGGTTGAAATGATTAATTTTCAATGTCATTACTTGCTCTTTTCCCGAACCTTTAAAATTCAATTCAAAGTTGTCGCAAAAGCTCACGACAAAATTATTCCGCACATACTCTGGTCTATGTCGCTGTCGCGCGTGTCATATGAGCATTGCCGTTAGCTCAAATTTCTTGTTACATTTACTATGGACATGTCTGAGGCAGAATACACCGCCGACCACAGTCAAGGAATATACACTGTTAACTGTTCAGTGTATTTTATTATGCTTCGTTACACTCGCAAGAATACACCCCAGAGTCTTTTATTTGCAGTAGCGCAACAAATGTTAAACTATAAGTTGATTTGTGTACAGACCCTGCGCCGACGTGCGGTGTGAATGGACCAGCGACCCTCGGCGAGAACGTGACGTTGACCTGCAGCGTTACTTACTACTTCAAGTCTTCGGCCGCTCGACTAACACCAAGGGCCGGCATATCGGCTTCAATCAGCTGGGAGCCCGACGCCGGGACGTTTCTCAGCAACTCTTCAACCGATGTCACCAACGACGAAGGCAAAGTCGTGGGTAAACAACTGTGAAAGGATTTTTTTTGATTACAGCAGTGTTATGGGGTGTTTACACGATGAAGCAAACATCAAGCAAACACATGAAGCAAACTTAGATCACACGTCGTGCACGTGTATTTTCAATACATTTGCTTCATGTTTGCTTCATCGTGTAAACACCCTATTATTTATTTACTAACTACTAGTGACAGCTACTTTCCTAGAATCTACTATAATGTATAGCAAACATATTCAAAATACACGTGCACGACATGCGCTTCAAGTTTGCTTCACGTTTTTCATCTTTACTTTATCGTTTAAACAGGGTGTTAGTTATAACTGTTAATTTTGAAAAGGGTAGGCTTGTAATGGGAAGGCGGTTAAAGGCGTGTTTATTAAAAACTGTAGGCCTAGCTGCAACCACTTTTTAAACTGCGCAGTTTTTTCGATGAATATTGATGAAGATTTTGGTGACGGTTTTATTGACTTTTGTCATTATTTGATGATTATGTGTTATGTTCTATCGTGAACTTTTATGTGCCGGTATTTATATAAGCTTATCTACAATCTGCTGCCAAACGTAGGCCTAATAAACGAAAACAAATTAATCAAATTGGTCAAATGGATAGTCGAAGTGTTTTTTGACATTTGTATTGAAAATGTAGGTTTAACAGTCTAATATGTGCTATGTGTCTGACTTGTGGTGTTCTTGCTCAGTATGTTAGGCCTATGCGTCGCTGCCTTTACAGAACCTATCCTCAGTATCTCGCGGCACACTGCACCCCAGTCTCTGCGATTGCCTCAAGACATCATCTTCGTTCTGCTGCTGCCAGTCTATCAGTTTGTTGTGCCGTCTTACCGCTTGAGTTCATACGGACGTCGGGCTTTCTGTGTCGCCGGCCCGATGACTTGGAACTCACTGCCGAGACATCTACGTGATACTATTAACACCACTTTTGCTTTTGGACGATTACTAGGCCTAAAACAATTTTCTTTTCAGCGTACTGATTATGCAGCGCAACAGAGACTTTTATAATGCTGATGCGCTATATAAATTTAAGTTTTACTTTTTTACTTAGCCTACTTCACATTCTAAAAAAGAAATACAGTGTGAATAATGTATACTTAAAACTGTTATGTCTTGAACAATTACGCTATTACTGTCAAACTTCTGCTATATGGTAGAGTGAAAAGTAGTTATTGTTAAAGTGGTTAACTAGGCCTACTTTACTAATAGTTAAGTATTGTAGCTGTAACTACTTACCTTTTAAGTAATTACAAAGAAGTAGACACAACTACTTTTTGAAAAAGTAGTTAAGAAGTATAGTTGTACGAGTAAGTATGTATGATAAGTATGTATGATTATGATAATTGATCTCCATCACTGTACAATGTGAATGTGTATAGGTAAAACGTTGAGCGTGAGTGTTATGAAGATGTCGAATGTTTCCGGAATTCCATCTTACAACTGCAGCGCATTGTTTCAGTTTACTGACTGAACGGACCCATTCTTCACGTACGCTAACAACAGTCTCGCTTGGACCCTCGCCAGCGAACCTGTTCTCACGTCGCGTACGTATTACCGGCGGCCTAATGGCAAGAGGCAGGGGGGTAATTGCTCCAACCCTTCCCTTCCCAAAATTTCAGCCTGTCGAAAAATTTGCTTCTTGTGGGAGAATGTTTTTTTCCAAAAATACAGAATTTTGGGCTAAAAATTTCACATTTTTTAGGAATTTCGGGCGAAATTTAAATTTTGAACACTCAGAATCTTCTCTGTGGAAAATTTGCAGTTGTCTGCCGAAAAATTGCAATTTCCCCCCATAACTGTTTTAACCAACGACGCCACTGATGTCTTAGAAGTCAGTTAGGCATTGGATTGATCAATTAATTAATTGATTGATAAGTTGATTGTCTTAAAAAACAGACTTCGTTTCTTTTGCGTTACTACGGTATAATTGTCGGCGATCATAATAGGCCACATTACGGGTCTTGTCCGTTCGCCTGTTTATATGTTTGTCCCTCTGTGCCGTACAAGCTGGCATTTAGTTTAACTTTCAATTAAAAACAAAGAGAAATAACGGTCTAAAATGTCTCACTTGGCAAGAGTAACTCCGACAATTTTCGCTTCTAAAAATAAAAGTTTAAGTTCGTCACAAACATCCACAGAATGGCACATATCTCGCCCAAACATACCTGGCTTAAACGCGAATTTTAGTTAATTCATCGTGAAAGCGCAAATAAAAACGACATTTGCAACAAACTGAGTAAGCCGTGTCTTGCTAGATACCAGCCGCAAAAATAAGTATGTGTTGTACGCGATTGCGACTAGCTAGGCGGATAGCCGCATACTATGTCAGCACTGGGCCGACATTTTTTCCTAGTTTTTATCACTGGTAGTAATATTTTGGTTGCACAAAATTAAGCGTTATTTTAGTAGCTGCTTGGCTTTCACTGCAAGTTTTAAGGAGCGTACAAATCATAATAATGAGCGAAGTAACTGAAGTGAACTGAACTGAACAGACACGGTTTTTGTTATGTCCAATGGGCAAGCAGGGCGAGCCCACTAGTCATTGGTTGACGCGTATGAATAATGATTTGCGTGTGATTCTCTGTGTATTATGTACGCAGTAACGACGTCAGCTCTGCTAGAGAGTACTACCACAGTACATGGTAGTGACGGTACTACAATTGCGGCTTCAGCAGCAAACACAACTGAAGAATCGCCGACGACGACGAGTGAAAACCCGTGGGCCCTGACAGTTGTCATACTGGTCGCTTCTATTGGCTTCCCGGTGTTACTGGCAATCAGCTTTCTTGTCATTTTTTTGAATCGTTAAAAATAGGCAGCGAATGGCGTTTATTTCCCTCTAGACATTAAATGTTGCGTGCTCATTTGTTGACAATGTAGCAGGCCTATGGTCTTGCGTATGAATTATTCTGATCGCATTGATTAACTTTCTGTTGCATGTGTGCCACGCATGTCCGCGTGTTTATTTTGAATTGTTATTATTATTCTTTATATTTTTGTACTACCAATATTTGGTGAATAAAAGTTGTGTATTAAAACAAGTCTCCCGCTTCCCCTAGTTCTCCCCTCTGTCCTTTTTTCCTTGAAACCTTTTTATTTGTTTTTCGTTTCCTTTTTATTTTCGGATGTATTACATTGTTCTACAACAGTAGGCTACATTCAATTGTCGATAGGCGGCGGCTTATCTGTTTTTGTCTACTTGTCGGCAGAGTGCCCAGCGTCCTCAGTGCATAGGCCAGGCCCATTATAGCCTACCGGGTGGCAAACATTGCTTAACATGGTTAACATAGGCAATTATTGATCAACATATCGCCATCGTCTTCGTTATCGTCATTTTATTTGTGCGAAATAAAACAATCAATACGAGTGCATGTACAGCTAGCATTTACGACAAAGCTAGCGCAGACAGTCACTCATGAATCCAAGCATTAACCCGATTCGGCGTAGAGTAACTTTGTCGATCGGATGAAATGCGTTACCGCTACGATACGCCACGCCAATATGTCTCTAGCAACCGTTTAAGCTGTTCAAAGGCAGTGTTTCGACGGGCCCAGTGCTATATGTACATGCAGGTTCCCACACGTCGCGTAGTGATGACACTTGTGGCTATTGTGCGAACTGCAGAGCAGTCAGTGCAGATCACTGGATCCAGCCAGCCAATAGAAAAAGATAAGAGGTGCATTCGATCGATTATATTTTTATTTTATGGGCGGTTGGTCAACCAAGCGCGAAGGCGATCGTGAGGCGTTGGGCGTATAGATTGAGCTCTGAAAGGTATGCCTTACGTAAGCCTAGATACACTGTCATGTAGTCTACGACAGTACGTGTAGGCCTGTAACGCTGTCTAATGATCGGTTCAGTTGCAGCGCGACGCTAAAGGCGCGTGAGAAATGAAAACAATACGTTGTCATCGATTTGCGACTTCTGCCATGATCATAGTGCTTATCTCGTGCTTGATTTGCGGTAGGTGATGTCTGCTAGTAGTAGCTGAGATAGTATTAGGCTAAACGTAGTTGTAGTGGTCGGTGGCGTATGCATGACTTTGCATCATTTTGCTCCGTCTTTCACGAGTGTGGCTGACCCAGATTGCCGAAAAATAGTTTATTTAATTTAAAATAAGTACACGTAATTAAGCCTAACAGATTAAATTTACATCGCAGGCCTATTGTAAAAATATATAGCCTACAAACCTTTGTTTGCCAGAAGAAAAAACAACAGCCGAAAGATAAACTTAACTTTGTGTGTTCCAATTATTGGGGTAGAATTTAAAACAGATAATTAGGCTACCATATAAGCGAAGTCGCTGTAGCGCAATACGTTCGACAATAGAACATATAAACTACCCTATATCATGTCGGAACTCGGGGTGCCCCGACGTTTGTTCTTATTGTACAAAGTTATCAGAACTTCGTGGCCGTTGTCTATAGGTGCAGCTGGAACGCTGACGCAGACTCCCGTCAACCAAATCGGCCTCAAAGAAGACCAGATCGTCCTGAGATGTTCCAGCGACATATCTCCCAACGCCATCACGTGGCAGTACGATTCGGCCACGATCAGCGGAACCGGCTGCCAGACATCAATTACTGGCTTCACAACGAGCGATAACGGAGGCACGGCGACCGACTGTTTTCTACAGGCTCAGGGAACTAGCAGCCTCCGACTCAGTGGTCCTTATACCTGCAGTGACGGCACGGTTCCCAACGCTCAAGCCGTCGTCGTTATACTCGGTCAGTATAATATGGTTTAGCTAAAAAGCTAATAAGATTAGCTACTGCTTCGAAAACAAGGCACTATAATCTACGCTCTAGAGTTAATGCTGTATAACTGTTTATTTGCACAGACAAATAAGACGTCGTACAAAAATCGTAGGCAATATTTGGATTTATTTGACATGGTCGATAAATGTGCGAAACTGTTTACTTAAACGATTTCGGTAAATAGGGTAACAAACGTTTGTAGCAGTTCTAAGTTTCAAAACAAGAGGGGAGGGGGAGCTGGACCAGAAATACGTCCCCCAAAATCCGCTTAGTTTGCTATTTTTTACTTTTCAGCAATTTTTGAGGAAGTATCTTACTTTTACTTGCCATTGGAGTGGACGTCCTTGAAGCAGGCGCAGCTGCATGCATTTCGTTTCATCATTAATGCTACTTTTAAGACTAATTTGGTTTTTGTGTGTGGGAGTTTCATGCGTTACGTTGTTCCGTCCAGTGAAAGAATCAAGGCCTATGACAAAATTGCCAAAACGCAATTGCGCAACATTGCACTGTATCATCGCAGAAGAAACGTCACCCTTTGCCATATCTTTGTCACACGTTGTCCGATTCTTCCAATTTCTGGCAGAAACATATACCGCAACAGCAGAGTTCTGCTCCCACAACTAACAATAACTCATGTTAACCCATGTTAGCAAACATTAAATATATAGCTGAAGTTACTCCATACTATAGGCTAAAACAGAAAATCTTCTGAGTAGCGGATAAGAGTGAACACATCCACGTTGTTGTGGGGCGTACACAGGGTGGGCCAGATAGTAAGCTATTGCACTTTGTCCATATCTTTGCTAAATATCGATTAATTTTCTCAATTTTTTTACCAGTGGACACTGTAAGAAATTTGCTACCCAGTGGCGTACACACTACACTTATTATGTCGCTACACTACTTTGTAAAATATAAATATTTAAAAACATACAATAGCTGCAGATGGACAGAACTATACAACTTAAATGTTAAAATATGAGTTAATGTAAGTGTCAAAAACATTAGAGAACATATTAAAAAAATTTTTTCAAATAATTTGAACGATTTTACTGTGCATTAATTTACAATGTACACTAATGCTGGTTGATGGCTGCAATCTTGCTGAGTTAACTGCATGAGCATACAGAGCAATTTTTTCAATTGTGCGGCCCTACAAGCTGTGCGCTATTTTTTGAAAGATGAAAACTTACTCCGTAGCTACACCTAAATCTTTTTGACACTTATTATAACTTATATTTAACATTTTACTTAAATAATTTAAAAATTTACCACTTGACGTTTTTAGATATTTATATTTTACAAGGTAGTGTAGCGACATAATAGGCGTGGTGTGCATGCCATTGAGTAGCAAATTTCTTCCAGAGTCAACTGGTGAAAAAATTGTGAAAATTGGTCAGGATTTAGTGAAGATATGGAAAAAGTACCATAGCTTACTTTTTTGGCCCACCCCGTACAGTAATCAAGCAGACGCAAAGCTCTGTCTGAAAGTTATTGTATTAAAAACAACACAATCTGAAGTCATTGAATACAATGCACTGCGAGGCTGACATAGTGTACTGAAGCAGCATGACACAATCTGTTGTACACAGAATCTCACTGACAAGTCTTGAGTCAACAGTAGCAACTCTGTCCAGCAAACAATTGTCCCACACAGATTATCTTTGTTCTCTGTTTCAATCTTGCCTCATAAAGACATTGACGTATCCCATCTTAACAGAACATTTGTTGAAGTGCCTTACAACAGCATCTTTATGCTTGAAATATTTACCACATGAACCACAACAAAACTGCTTAAAGTCTGAGTGTTTCAGCTGATGACGTTTCATAATATCTGCAGTAAAGAAACACTCATGACAGAAATGTAGACACACAAAAAAACAAAAAAAAAAACAAAAAAAAA
>Ga0209367_1004990_pt1 | contig 18392 bp, 18 predicted proteins | sample WorMetLIZISLAND2_FD_187412 | JGI IMG/M metagenome (GOLD analysis project Ga0209367, IMG submission 187412) | Marine gutless worms symbiont microbial communities from Max Planck institute for Marine Microbiology, Germany - Olavius geniculatus... ... | reverse complement strand
GCCGAAGATAAATTTCCGACCCTGCAACTCATTTGGGCCGATGGCGGTTATGCCGGTCAGTTCGTGCAACTGGTAGCGGGCTTGTTCTCCTGGGTGTTGGAGATTGTCAAGCGCAATGACAACACCCATGGCTTCGTGTTGCTTCCCAGGCGATGGGTCGTGGAACGAACTTTCGCCTGGCTTGGGAGATACCGCCGCTTGAGCAAAGATTACGAACTCCTCACCGAATCCAGTGAAACCTTGGTTTATATCGCCATGATCCAGCTGATGCTGCGACGCTTAGGTTGAGATATATCTTTTCGTACACCTTCTTAGATAATTTATGTCAAGGAAGAAAACGATTGAAACCAAATACAGTTATTATCGCCTTCACCTTCGTCGCCTATTTTGCGCTGGTCCTGGTCATCGGCTGGTATGCCTTTCGGCGTACCGCGAATCTGACGGACTTTATTCTCGGCGGGCGGCGGTTGGGCAGCGGTACCGCGGCCCTGAGCGCCGGTGCCTCCGACATGAGCGGTTGGCTGCTGCTCGGTCTGCCGGGCCTGGCCTATGCCACGGGATTGCAATCGCTCTGGTTGGCGGGGGGCCTGTTGCTGGGCACCTGGCTCAACTGGCGCCTGGTGGCGAAACGGCTGCGCGTCTTCAGCGAGACCTACGGCAACGCCCTGACCCTGCCGGAATTCCTGGCCAATCGCTTCGGGGACGACAGTAGTTGGCTACGCGGTGTCAGCGCCTGCTTCATCCTGTTGTTCTTCCTGATCTACACGGGCTCCGGGCTGGTGGCGGGGGGCAAGCTGTTCGAGTCCGTGTTCGGTCTGCCCTACTTGTGGGCGGTAGCGGCCGGGGCCTCGGCGATCCTGCTGTACACGGCGGTGGGCGGCTTTCTCGCTGTTTCCTGGACCGATGTTCTGCAAGGGCTGCTCATGGCCGCGGCCCTGGTGGCCGTGCCGGTAATGGCCTTCGAGGGTGCCGGTGGGTTGGGGCCCGGTCTTGCGCGTATCGAGGCGGTCGATCCGAGCCGGTTCGAGCTCTTTACCAAAGCGGACCGAACAGCCCTGGGCCTGGTCGGAATCCTGTCGCTCGTCGCCTGGGGGCTCGGCTATTTCGGTCAGCCCCACATCCTGGCGCGCTTCCAGGCCATCGGATCCGGCGCCGACGTGGGGCGGGCCCGACGCATCGCCGTCTCATGGGTCACCCTCACCCTCACCGGTGCCGTCCTCGTCGGACTTGCCGGTATCCTGGCGCCGGATACGCCACTGGCCGCGGACGACCGCGAGAAGGTTTTCATCGAGCTGGTGAATCTGTTGTTCCATCCGGTGGTCGCCGGTATCTGTCTCGCCGCCATCCTGGCGGCGATCATGAGCACGGCGGACTCGCAGCTGCTGGTCGCGTCCGCGGCCTTCACCGAGGACTTGTACCGGACCTTGTTACGGCGCGATGCGGGTCCTCGGGAGCTGGTGGCGGTGGGCCGCGGATCGGTGGTGATACTGGCGGGTCTGGCCTTCCTCATGGCCCTGGACCCGGAGACTATGATCCTGGATCTGGTGGGCTACGCCTGGGCCGGCTTCGGTGCCGCCTTCGGCCCGGTCGTTATCCTCTCTCTCTACTGGCCGCGCATGACCCGCCGCGGCGCACTGGCGGGCATCGTCACCGGCGGCGTCACGGTGGTGGTGTGGAAGCAGCTCACGGGTGGCCTGTTCGAGGTCTACGAGCTTCTGCCCGGCTTCCTGCTCTCCCTGGCGGCGGTTTGGATTGCATCGCTGAGCGACCCCGCGCCGCGCGCCGGGCTCGCGGCGGGCTTCAATCAGGCGCTCGGTAATCTTTCGTTAACTTCCCGGCAATAAACTATGAGCAGCTCAATGTCCTTCTCTACGCATGGGGGGGTTCAGCGATGGCGAGTATCCTGGTTGTCGATGATGAGCCCGATATCCGGGCAGTGATTCGATTCGCCCTGGAAGGGGCGGGCTTTCACGTGCATGAGGCCGGCCATGCCGAGGAGGCGCGCCGGCTCCTCGGGTCCGAAGATCCCGACCTGATGCTGCTCGACTGGATGCTGCCGGGGCGTTCCGGGCTGGAGCTGGCGCGGCAGCTCAAACAGGGCACCGCAACCTGCACTACCCCCATCATCATGGTGAGCGCCCGGAGTGAAGAAGAGGATCGGGTCAAGGGGCTGGACACGGGAGCGGACGATTACATCACCAAGCCGTTCTCCCCGCGGGAGCTGGTGGCCCGGGTCAATGCCGTGCTGCGACGGGCCAGACCGGGAGAGCAGGCCGATCGGATCGAGATCGCCGGCCTGCGCATCGATAACGTCAGCCATCGGGTCAGTGCCGACGGTAAGCGTGTCGACGTCGCCCCCACCGAGTATCGGCTCCTGCACTTCCTCATGACCCATGCGGACCGGGCGTTCAGTCGCCCGCAGCTCCTGGATCAGGTCTGGGGCAATCAGGTCTACGTGGAGGAGAGGACCGTGGATGTTCACGTTCGCCGCCTGCGCAGGGCCCTCGAGCCCACCAAACACGACTATATGTTGCAGACCGTGCGCGGTGTGGGCTATCGCTTCTCCAACAGGGTATGAGCAGGCGGCATACCTGTCGCCGCTGGGAAGCTGGTTGCGGCCCATCCTTTCTGAATGTCAACACCCTCTAAGGTGCGGGGCGAAACCCAGCGTTCAGGGACCAGCTTGGTTTGCCGGGTTCCGTCCCTCGACCCGGCCTACCGCTCATAAGCCACTAGCGAATTTTGCGCTCCGTACCCCAGGGAAGGCGTCTGTAGGTTTCTTTTATGCCCGAATCCCTTTTGTTCGAGGTTTTGTTTCTCCTGGTCTCCCTGGCTGTGGCCTTGCTTCTGCCGTGGCTGGGCCTCGACCCGGCCCCGGCGGTACTCCTGGCGATCCTGCCCTATCTCGGGCGCAACCTCTACTACCTGGGCCGTCTGACCCTGCTCATCCGGCGCCGCCATCGGATGGCTCCGCCCTTCCCCCGCGGTCTCTGGGGGATAATTTACCGCTCCGTCGCCCAGCATCAGCAGAGCGGGCGCAAACGCCGCAAGCGTCAGGTCCGATTCATCCGGCGCTTCCACGAGGCGGCGATCTCGGTCCCGGACGCCCTGGTGATCCTCGACAGATACCAACGTATCGAGTGGGCGAATCCGATGGCCGCCGAGCTGATGGATGTACATTGGCTCCGGGACGAGGGCCGTTACCTGACGGAGCTCCTCCGCCACGATCCACTCCGGGAGCTCCTGGTCGCCGACGAGTACTTACGATCCATCGAGCTGGCACCGGAGCACAATCGCGCCATCACGCTCTCGGTGCGCATCATGCCCTTCGGTGAGCGCAAGCGGCAGCGGCTCGTCGTCGGCCGCGATATCACCAAGGTCTTTCACCTCAATCTGATCCGCCGCGACTTCGTAGGCAATGCCTCGCATGAGCTGCGGACACCGCTGACGGTGATCTCCGGATTTCTGGAGAACCTGCTGGATTCCCCGCTCACGCCCGAGCATCACCGACGGCCACTGCAGCTGATGAGCAGTCAGGCCGAGCGCATGCGCTCCATCGTTGAGGACCTGCTTACCCTCTCACGGCTGGAGATGGAAGACGCTACCGCCCGGTCGGAGCCGGTGGACGTACCGGACATGCTGCGCCTGATTCTCGACGAGGCCCGGCTGCTGGACGCGGGCGAACATGAGCTGACCGCGGACATCGACCCGGATCTGCTGCTGACAGGTAACCGACTCGAGCTGCGCAGCGCCCTTTCCAACCTGGTGTTCAATGCCGTCCAGCATACGCCGTCGGGGAGCCGGATTTGGATCACCTGGCGGGAGGACGCGGACGGGCCCCGGTTTGCCGTCAAGGACGATGGGGAAGGGTTTGCGCGGGAGCATATTCCACGCCTGACCGAACGTTTCTACCGTATCGACAAGGCGCGCTCCCGGACCTCGGGGGGGACCGGGCTGGGCCTGGCGATCGTCAAGCATGTGCTGAATCGCCATGATGCACGGCTGACCATCGAGAGTGAGCCGGGACAGGGGAGTATCTTTACCTGCCGTTTTCCCGCGAGTACCGGACTCGAGCGGTCGGAGCTCCAGCAATCCTGAATTATAATGAGGTATAGTCGGTGAACCTCTCTACGCTAATCACTTAGTAATTTGCCACTACCGAAAATAGGACGATTTATACTGCTTTCTCTCTATTTTTAAGGTTCAGGACTATGGGCGAGGTACGAGCAACTATCCAGGTCAGTAACACGCTGGCACCCGATACGCCGGCTATCGAGCTCGATTGTTTGGTAGACACAGGCGCGGTCATGACACTGGTCCCGAAGGACGTGTTGGACAAGCTTGGGATTCCAATCATTGGCCGCGCGGTCGCGACCCTGGCCAACGAGGAGTCCGAGGAAATGGACGTCGCGGGCCCTCTCACAATTAGGCTTGGAGACCGCGTGATGTTCGGGACCTGCCTGGTGGGAAAGATGTTGGGAGAGCCGCTTGTCGGGCAGTTGGTTCTCGAGTCGATGGATTTGGTGGTGGATTGCCCACATCGAGCACTAGGACCCAGACCGGAATCCCCGGCCTATCCGTCCTACAAGTTGAAGTAGGCTCCCTGTCTGAGAACCCGCACGGGAGGAGCTTACCTGTTACCCGTGGCGCCCCTATGCTCCCTGTTTGGCACCTCATTATGCGCTCCCCCCCGCTTTCCGAGGAAAGGGGTCAGGTCTTGACCTGTGCTTTCTCGATCAGACTGATAATTCTACATCGACTCGATGTTGGCAACGGAATCGAGGGGTTGCTCGCCGATCTTTAAAGAAACCGGGAACGCTCAATGGCCCGCACGCGCGATCGCTCGAGTAGGTACAATCCAGCACCAAGGGTCGCAACCATCGACGTGCAAAGCTGAAAGAAAACTTGACATGAACGCTGTGGGTTCCGCTGCAACAAAGGGGCTCAGTGGGTAAGGGCAAGATCTTCCTGGTCGGGCTCGGACCCGGCGCCGCCGATCAGATGACTGGGCGGGCCCGGCGGGCCATCGCAAAATCCGAGGTAGTGGTCGGTTACGCCAAGTATCTGGACCTGGTCAAGGACCTGCTCGACGGCAAGGAGGTGATTCGCAAAGGCATGACGCAGGAGGTCGACCGCTGCGTCGCGGCCTGCGACCGGGCGCGCGAGGGTAAAGCGGTGGCCTTGGTCTCCTCGGGCGACAGCGGTGTCTACGGCATGGCCGGTCTCACCTTCGAGGTGCTCCTCCGGAACAGCTGGACACCCGAGGACGGAATCGGTGTGGAGGTGATCCCGGGCATCACAGCTCTATCGGCCTGCGCCTCTTTGGTTGGCGCGCCGCTGAGCCACGATTTCTGCGCCATCTCTCTTTCTGACCTGTTGACACCTTGGCCGGCTATTTCCCGACGTATCGAAGCCGCGGCGAGAGGGGATTTCGTTGTCGCGCTCTACAACCCCAAGAGCGGTCGACGCCAGCGCCAGCTTCTGGAGGCACGCAATATTCTTCTGCGCCATCGCCTGGCCGACACTCCTGTCGCCATCGTCGATGCAGCCTACCGGGATCGCCAGGCCGCCAAGCTGTCGACCCTCGATGCCATGACCGACTACGAGATTGGCATGTTGTCCACGGTCCTTGTCGGTAACAGCAGCACCTATGTGCGGAAAGGCTTGATGATCACGCCCCGCGGTTACTCTCACAAGTACGACGGCCTGACTGGGGAGCTCAAAGACGGTGAGCGATCGGGCCGCTCGCTGAGCATGGGCCTGGAGGGATGGAAGGCCTGCGTGCGCAGGTATCTGCGCGAGACGCCGTCAGTGTCTCTGCAGGATGCCGCCCGGAACTTCGATGTGCCACCCGGCCAAATTCTCTTGGCTATCAGCGAGGCGGAAAGCAGCGAGAGCGGTAACCGTTTCGCCGCATTGGTGATCCCCGGGGCCGAGGCCGCGGTTCTGGATGCGGTCAGGGAGTGGGGGCGAATTCAGATCCTTCTGGCCGGCGGTACAGAGACCCTATGCGTGGTCCGCATGAACGGCGACGCACTCTTTCGGCACGGCGAGCGAATCTACGCAGACAGCGGGGATCTTAGTCTATCCATAGACCGGGCGCGCTTGAGCCGGGCGTGGTTTGTGAGCTGGGATACCGAATCGCGCGGCGTGCACTTCGTGGACGCGGCGGGTAACAGCGTTTTCGAGATCGATCTGATCAAGCATGGGGGGCGCTTCGATCCGAGCGGCCTCGAAAGCTACGTGAACGCGCGGAGCCGGCTGGTAGGCGGCGCGCAGGGGCGATGAGGCGGGGCCCGGACGAATCGTGCCGACCTCATCTCCTCGCTGCGTCTCGGACCGGTTCGTGCCCTCGACCCGAGAAGTGTTTGGAGTGTGCCGGCAGCACGGCGGCGGCGCTTTCCCCTGGCCACAACGCTGGTGTTCAGGTCGGATTACCGGTGTTGACGACAACCCCGTCGCAGAGACGCGAAGACAGGTCAAGGCCAAGCCCACCGGTCAATCGTCCTCCTTAGAGGGTGTTTGAAAAGACAACTTCCGTCACGAGTCGGAGAACGACTGCCATTTCTGACCGTCGCAGGCGCTTGAAAATGCAGGGAATAGGAAATTGCCATCATCCTTTCCCGCAGAGCGAAAGCGCAAAGATAGACTTTTTCAACACCCTCTTAGAGGGTGTTTGAAAAGGCAATTTCCGTCACGAGCCGGAGAACGATCGCCATTTCTGATCGTCGCAGGTGCTTGAAAATGCAGGGAATAGGAAATTGCCATTATCCTTTCCCGCAGAGCGAAAGCGCAAAGATAGACTTTTTCAACACCCTCTTAGAGGGTGTTTGAAAAGGCAATTTCCGTCACGAGCCGGAGAACGATCGCCATTTCTGACCGTCGCAGGTGCTTGAAAATGCAGGGAATAGGAAATTGCCATTATCCTTTCCCGCAGAGCGAAAGCGCAAAGATAGACTTTTTCAACACCCTCTTAGACATTGCCGACGGCGTTGCGTTTGAATGGATTACGACCTTCGGTGGCCCCACGGACATTCGTCTTAGGGGATGAAACGGGAAATCGGTGCGCGCGAGCAATGCCGATGCTGCCTCCGCAACGGTAGGCGAAGAAACAGGGCAACGAAACACTGTGCTTCGTGCATGGGAAGGTGTCCTGTCGAGGCGATCAGCTAAGGCTATCGCTCGTTCGCAAGCCCGGAGACCGGCCTGAGGTTTCTCAATCCGGACTCTTTGTCGCGGAGGGCGGAGAGGTTCGACAAGCAGGTTGGAGCATTCGCTCGGACTTGCCGCTCTCATCGCCTCCGCATTTGCATGCGTCGACCGAAACGGTCTTTGCCCAGTAACAACAGCGGAGGAGCGTGCGATGTCCAGCATCACATCAGAGGCGAAAGGCGGTGAAGCGACCCAGGTACGGGCCGGCTTGTGGCCGGCACTGGCCGCGGCCCTGTTGGGTTTGGTGATCCTGTATGGGGTGGGGTTCGCGCCCCTGGCCGCTCACAACGCGGCGCACGACGCGCGTCATTCCGCCGCTTTCCCGTGCCATTGAGCCAGGGACTCTTACCACAATGTTCCGGAATATCGTATTCGCATCCTGTTTGGTCGGTCTGCTCGCGGGCGTTGTCATCACCGGCCTGCAGCTCTTCGTCACCGTGCCCATCATTCTGGAAGCGGAAACCTACGAAGGCGAGCACAGTCACGAGGGTGAAGCCAGCGAGGGCGAGCAGGAAACGGCCAAGTCTACAAGCTTCTTTTCCGCGTTGTACCGAAGCCTCCACAGCTTTCAACACGCGGAGTCGGACTGGGAGCCCGAAGAGGGTATGCAGCGCAACGGTATGACGCTTGTGGCCAACATCCTGATTGCGATTGCATTCAGCCTGTTGCTGGTTGCCGCGGTCTCGTTAAGGCCGGGAGCCCGGTGGACCGAGGGGCTGCTATGGGGGCTCGGTGGCTACGCGACCTTCTACGCCCTTCCCACCCTTGGGCTACCCCCGGAGATCCCCGGTACCTTTGCCGCCGATCTGGTGCCGCGGCAAGGCTGGTGGCTGCTGACGGTGATTTGTTCGGGGGTCGGGCTCGTGCTCATCGCCCTCCAGCGGCAGTGGGCGTGGAAGATTACCGGTGCCCTCCTGGTCGTTGCCCCTCATGTGGTCGGCGCCCCCCAGCCGGAGGTCCACGGCGGTACCGCACCGGCGGAATTGGCGGACAGCTTTATTTGGCGCGCAGCGATCATCAACGCGGTCTTTTGGTTGCTTCTCGGGGGTATGGGGGCCTGGATTCTGAACAAGCTGGATCGGCGCCCGGATCCGTCTGAAACATCCATGCCGTCACCGGCGACCCATTAAACCACTATGAATGAAAGGGAAAAAACGGTCATCGTCCTGATTGTAGTGGCGGTCTTTTTCGGCGGCTACCTTCTCGGCACCCAACGGTCGGGGAATGCCTCCGAGCATCGGGTCGGGATATCCCGGCAGGCCGCGCATCACCCCAACCACGGGACCATCGAGGTTGCGGGTGATGCTGCCGTTCCGCGGGTCGATCTGGTCATTCACAAGGACGCCAGGTCGGGGCGGAATCTGGAGATCATCACCGAGAACTTCCGTTTTGTCCCGGAGCATGCAAGCTCGGAGCACGTCCCCGGGGAAGGCCACGCGCACCTTTATATCGACGGGAAGAAAGTCGCCCGGGTATATGGGCGTTGGTTTCATATCGCCGATCCGGCTCCGGGCACCTATTCCATACGGGTGACGCTCAACTCGAACTCGCATCAGGACCTCGTTGTTGGTGGAGAGGTCGTAGAAGACGAAGAGACGATCACGATCAATGGTCGGTGAGTTGAACCGTCAGCCAGGCCCAGCGCGGGGTGTCCGCCATCTGGGACTCTCACGCAAGGACGCGAGTTCTTTCTGTTACGGGGAGACATCGAACGAGAAGAGCACATGGAGCACCCCAACGAATGAAGAACGAAGCGGTATTGCTCATCGCCCACGGTGCCCGTGATCCAGGCAACGAGGGCAATCGGGAGGTCGAGGAATTCGCGGGTATCTGGCGCGAGCGGCATCCCGAGGTTTCTATCCAAGTGTGCTGGATCGAGCATGCTCCGGTACTGCTGGAAGAAGGGATGGACCGAACGGCTGCTGGCCTGGGCGAAGCGGGTGGCCGCTTGCTCGTCCTGCCATTGATCCTGAATGCCGCCAGTCACGTAAAGAGCGATATCCCCCAGGCCATCGAGGCGGCACGGGAGCGTTACCCCAAGGTTGAATTCCGCTACGGATACCATCTGGGCACCACCGACCAGCTGTTGAAGGCGCTGCGCTACCGGTTGCATCAGGCCATGGTCGAGCTCGCCATGCCGGATCCGCGCACCACCGGCGTAGTGCTGCTGGCGCGCGGCGCCTCGGACATCGAGGCCACGGGAGAGGTCGCGAAGATGGCCCACTGGCTGTACGAAACCACTCAGCACGACCTGGTGCTACCCGCCTTCACCGACGTTTGCTTTCCACGCCTGGAGCAGGTGGTGCAGCGGCTGGATCGACTTGGTTCCAGTCAGATCATCGTTTTACCCTACTACCTCTTCACGGGCCGGCTGATCAAGCGCATCAAACGGCAGGTGGAGCGTCTGCAATCGCAGTATCCGCGCCGCGTTATAAGACAGGCGGATTACATCGGTGCCCATGAGCAGCTGCTCGACCTACTCGACCTGCGCTTGCAGCAATGCCGCGACGGCAGTGCGCTCCTGCCCTGCGATGGATGCTCACTGGCCCTGGCCGCGGACGAACACCAAGATCGTGCGCAACAGGCCTAAGAATGGGCGACCAAGACGAACAGCAACGACATCGCGAGCGCATGCAGCGCAAGAAGGCCGTGATCGATGCCGCCATCGAGCGCTCGGAGCGGGACCAGGGCGTCCTGCTGGTGCTCACGGGCAACGGCAAGGGCAAGTCCAGCTCCACCTTCGGCATGGCGGCGCGTGCCCTCGGGCACGGGATGCGGGTGGGTGTCGCCCAGTTCATCAAGGTCCGCGACGACACCGGCGAAGAGGCCTTTTTTCGCCGGCAGCCCGGTTTGACCTGGCACCTGCTCGGCGAGGGCTTTACCTGGGAGACGCAGGACTTGGAACGGGACAGGGAAACGGCACGACGCGGCTGGAAGGTCGTGCGCGCGATGCTGCAGGACCCCGCGTTCGAGCTGATCGTCATCGACGAGCTCACCTATCCCCTGCGAAGCGGCTGTCTCGATACCGAGGCGGTGTTGGCCGACCTGCGCGCCCGTCCCTCCATGCAGCATGTGGTGATCACCGGCCGCGGAGCGCCGCAGGCCCTGTGCGATGCGGCCGACACCGTAACCGAGCTGCGGGATGTCAAGCATGCCTTCCGCGCCGGCGTGCGGGCACAGAAGGGTGTCGACTTGTGAGGCGCTGTCCGGCGCTGTTCGTCAGCGGACCTGCCTCCAATTCGGGCAAGACGACGGTCACCGCGGCGCTCGCCCGGTATCATCTTGACCGTGGTCGGATTGTGCGGGTGTTCAAGACCGGCCCGGATTTTCTCGATCCCATGATCCTGGAGCAAGCATCGGGCGCGCCCGTCTACAACCTCGATCTCTTCATGGGCGGCGAGAATCATTGCCGCCAGCTCCTCTATGACGCCGCGGCCGCTGCCGATCTGATCCTGATCGAGGGCGTGATGGGACTGTTCGACGGTGCCCCGAGCAGCGCCGATCTGGCCGGGCTGTTCGGTATCCCGGTACTTGCCGTGATCGACGGCTCCGCTATGGCGCAGACATTCGGCGCCGTGGCCCACGGGCTCATGACCTATCGCGATGGCGTTCCCTTTGCCGGTGTGCTGGCCAACAGTGTTTCCGGGGAGAAACACTATAAAATGCTCGCCGAGAGCCTGCCGCCGGGGATCGCCGCCTGCGGATGGTTGGCGCGGGACCAGGGAATCGCGCTGCCGAGGCGGCACCTGGGCTTGGTCCAGGCCGGGGAGATCGACGATCTGGAGGTGCGGATCCAAGCGGCAGCAACAGCCTTGAAAGGATTTGCCGAAGATGCGCCCCGGCCGATCGAGATCCGGAAGCCCGCGTCGGGAACCGTACGAGAAATGCTCGACGGCCTGCGCATCGGGATTGCACGCGATTCGGCCTTCGCGTTTCTTTATCGGGCCAATCTCGACCTCCTTCGATCCTTGGGGGCGAAACTTATCTTCTTCTCACCGCTTGCCGATCAAGCCTTGCCGGACGCGGATGCCCTCTATCTACCCGGCGGCTATCCGGAGCTGCACCTGGATCGACTCGCCGCAAACCGACCGATCCAGGCCGCCATCCGTGCGCACCATGCCTCCGGCAGGCCCATGCTGGCGGAATGCGGTGGCATGCTTTATGTGCTGGAATCGCTCACGGATGTCCAGGGACGCAGCACCGAGATGGTCGGACTGCTGCCGGGGCGCGCGACCATGCAGGAATGCCTCGCCAACCTCGGCGTGCACAGCGTCTCGCTTCCCGAGGGAGAGATGCGCGGGCACACCTTCCACTACTCGCGCCTGGAAATGAAGATGGAGCCCGTTGCCTGGAGCCAAGGCAAGAGGCCGGGTCAACGTGGCGAGCCGATCTATCGGGACGGCGGCCTGCATGCCTCCTACACGCACCTGTATTTCCCCTCGAACCCGGAGGCGGTCGCGCGTCTGTTCAACCCCGAGAACCGGGGTCGATCATGACGGGTAAGGTATGGTTCGTCGGTGCCGGACCGGGCGACCCGGACCTGATCACGGTCAAGGGCTGCGATCTTATCTCCGCGGCGGGTGCGATCCTCTTCGCCGGGTCTCTGGTCTCGGAGGCGGCCTTGCGCTGGGCGCCGAAGGGCTGCGAGATCGCCGATTCCAAGGACATGACCCTGGAGATGATCGCCTCCTGGCTGATCGAGAAGGCCAGGTCGCACGCTCATGTGGTACGTCTGCAAACGGGCGACCCCTCTCTCTATGGCGCCCTGATCGAGATGGTGCGACCGCTCGATGCCGCCGGGATCGAGATCGGCGTGGTGCCGGGTGTCTCCTCCGCCATGGCCTCGGCGGCGGCCGCTGCGGAAAGCCTGACGCTGCCGGAGGTGACCCAGACAGTGATTCTGACCAGGGTCGAGGGGCGTACGCCTATGCCGGACGGCGAAGGGTTGGATAAGCTGGCACGCCACCATTGCACGCTCTGCCTGTTCCTCTCCATCAGCGCGTTGCACCAGGTCCGCAACGCCTTGCTCGCGGCCGGTTGGCGGGAGGATGCCCCGGTGCTGGTGGTGCACAAGGCGAGCTGGCCAGGTGAGGAGAAGGTCCTGCGCGGTACGCTCGCCGACATACGAGAAAAATGCGTTGCCGAAAAAATCCGCAGTCAGGCCATGATCATTGCGAGCCCCACGTTGGGCGCACGCGATTGGCCTAGCCTGAGGCGATCCAAGCTGTACCATGCCGGTTTTACCCATCGTTTCCGTCGGGGTAGAACGTCCGGGGGAAGCGATTAGGTAGTGCTGACATCCGGAAGGTCCGCACAGCGGACCCTACGGTCAATCAGGTGGTTAGCGTAGGGTCCGCGGTGCGGACCGCTTGGGTGTTGTAACCATTTAACATCCGGGCGGGTCTGTCACCGCGGCGTCTACGCGCCGCCCAAGGGGTACCTGCAACATGAATCAAAGGATTACCAGGCAGACCACAGCGGCCGGTCGCCGGATCGAGCAGGGCTCGTTCGGCATCATCGATCGCGAGGCGGGTCCTCACGGTTACGACCCGGAGCAGTGGGCGATCGTGCGTCGCATAATCCACGCGAGTGCGGACTTCGATTTCAATGGCCTTACCCGGTTCCATCCGCAGGCAGTCTCCGTCGGTATCGATGCCATCCTGGCCGGAAGCCCCCTGGTCGCGGATGTGGAGATGATCTGCGTTGGCCTGGCGCGCCCGCGACTCGATCACTTCGGCATTGAGGCCCATCAGTTCATCTCCGATCCTGACGTGATCGCGCGGGCGCGAGCGGAGAACAGCACACGTGCCGTACAGGCGATGCGCAAGGCCCGCGACGGCGGTCTTCTGCACGGGGGCATCGTCGCGGTCGGCAACGCACCGACCGCGCTGCTGGAGGTCATCCGCCTGATACGGGAGGAGGGGGTGCAACCGGCGCTCGTCATCGGCATGCCCGTGGGGTTCGTCTCCGCCGCCGAGTCCAAGTCCGCGTTGGGCGAGGTCACGCAGGTCCCCTGGATTCTCAGCGCAGGACGCAAGGGCGGATCGACCCTGGTCGTGGCAGCGATTCATGCCCTCATCGCGCTTGCCGAGACGCGGCAGCAGGCGACGGCCTGAAGCTGATACGGGCCCGGTGTGCCGCGAATACACCCGTCGCGCATGGGTTTTTACGGAAAGCGAGGTGCGTCTATCGTGCCCGAGAGTATGGCACGACGACGAGCAATAGCGGGTTCTATTGGGAGGGTGAAACCGAGAGGTTTCACGAGCGCACAGGGATAGTGCGCTCCGGACCGTAATGCGGAGCAGGACAGCGAAGCCTTGCGGCGCATTGCGGTTATCGGGTGCGGGAAATGTGCATCGTGGCGGAAAATCCATGGGTGACGGGTATAGCAAGAAGGGCACGCGCACGGGCTTCACGACCGGGGCTTGTGCGGCGGCAGCGGCCCGGGCCGCAACCCTGGGCCTGGTGGAGGGACGGGTGCCCGAAACCATTAGCTGTCAATTGCCAAGCGGACAAATGGTGGACTTCGCCGTGATCGAAGGTTGGTGCGACGGGCTAAATGCCCACGCAGTGGTCATCAAGGACGCGGGCGACGATCCCGACCGCACCCACGGCGCGCGCCTGACCGCCGATGTGTGTCGGCTTCCCGGGCAGCCCGGGCGGCTGCTGCTCGAGGGCGGTTCAGGGGTTGGCACCGTGACCATGCCCGGCCTGGGTCTCGAGGTCGGTGGTCCGGCCATCAACCCGGTGCCCCGGCGCAATATTTCCGACAATGTGCGGGCCGCGGCGGGGTTGCTGCTCGAGGATCAGGGGCTTGCGGTCAGGATCTCCGTCCCCGGCGGGGAGGTCATCGCCACCAAAACGCTCAATCCTTGCCTCGGTATCCTCGACGGGATCTCGATCCTCGGCACATCGGGAATCGTTTATCCCTATTCCACGGCGTCCTTTCGCGCCACGGTCGTGCAGGGGATCAGGGTCGCGGCGGCACAGGGTCAGGATATTATCGTGCTGACCACGGGCAGACGCACCGAAAAATTCGCGATGCGGGAGATGTCCCACCTGGCATCGGTCTGCTTCGTGCAGATGGGCGATTTTCTGCGCGCCGCCCTGGATACGGTGGTCGAGGTCGGCATCCGCGACGTCCTGATCGGCGGCATGGTCGGCAAGCTGACCAAGATGGCCCAGGGAGCAACCATGACCCACGCTGGGCGCAGCGAGGTTGACACCGGCCTGCTCGGCGTTCTGGCCGGGGAGGTCGGGGCGTCTTCAGGGATTTGCAGGGAGATCCGAGCGGCGAAGACGGCACGCTACGCGGCGGAGCGCATGCAGGCGCTTGGCCTGCTCGGTGCCTTCCATCAGGCCCTGGCCGCACGCGTCGTGCGGACGTTGACCGAACGCTATCCGGGCAAGTTCCGGTTGCGCGTGCTGGTATGCGATCTTGATGGCGAAAAGATCGCCGAGGCGGCTGCGGGTGACGCCGATGGCTGAGCCCTGCCGCATCATCGGCGTGCTGGACAACGGGCCCCGTGGACTGACGTCGGAGGCATTGGACCATGTTCGCAGCACGGATCTGGTCATCGGCGCTCGGCGTACCCTTGACCTGTTCGCCGATCAGCTCGGACCCGAGACCAGGACCAGGGATCTTGCCGGCCGGCTCGCGCAGGTCCCGGACTGGATTCGAGAGGCGCAGGGGCAGGGCCATACTGTAGTGGTCCTAGCCACCGGCGATCCCCTGTGCCACGGCATCGCGGGATTTTTGCAGGCGAGGCTGGCGCCGAGGACTTTCGAAGTGGTGCCCAATATCTCCATGGTACAGCTCGCCTGCGCCCGACTCGCGCTTGCCTGGCAGGACATGAAGATCGTTTCGGTACATCAAGGCGACGCGGGGGAATGGCACCGGGGCGCAGGACCCGTGCATGGTCTCTATGCACTACTGCGCGCGGTGGATCGGTACGACCACTTGGCGGTCCTGACGAGTCCGGCGAACACCCCAGGCCGCATCGCACGCATGCTGGTCACGGAGGGGCTGGATGGCGACCTGAAGCTCGCCGTCGCCGAACATCTGGCCTGGGACGACGAGCGCATCGTCGTCGATTGCAGCATTGCCGATGCCGCCAATCGTCTCTTCGCCGATCCCAACGTCTTGCTGCTATGGCGCAAGGCCCTGCGGCGACGTGACCTGTTGTTCGGATTGGCGGACGATGACTATCTTCAGCGCCGGCCGGAACGGGGACTGATCACCAAGCGCGAAGTGCGTGCCCTGTCCCTGGCGCGCCTGCAGCTGCGTGCCGACAGCATTGTCTGGGACATCGGTGCCGGCTCGGGCTCCCTGGGTCTGGAAGCCGCCCGTCTGTGCCCGGACGGACATGTCTACGCCATCGAAAAGGACGCCGAGGATGCGCGCATCTGCGAGCAGAATCGCCGACGCCTTCAAGTCCGCAACTATAGCCTGATTCATGACAAGGCACCCGCAGGGTTGGATGCCTGGCCTAATCCGGACGCCGTGTTCATCGGCGGCACGGGCGGGGAGCTAGCCGAGTTGATCCGTCTGGGCCTGAAACGTCTCGCGCCTGGCCAAATGCTGGTCATGAATTTTGTCACGTTCGAAAACCTCGGAACTGCAATCAACACACTGAAGACCTGCGAGGCGGTTTGGGACGTCACGCAATTGCAGGCATCCCGCAGCAGGTCCGTCTTGGACATGCACCGATTGGCGGCGGAGAATCCGGTGTGGGTCGTTTGTGCACGCGCGAAGATGGTTTGAGCCTAGTACCCCATTTCATCAAATTTTGCGGTAAAACCAACCGCTGTCATCCCGAAGCGCAGCGAGGGATCTTCCGGCTCGGCAAAAACGCTCGGCGCACAGGATTTCTCGCTGCGCTCGAAATGACAACCGGCAAAATTTTCTGAAATGACCTACTAGATCTGGCAGGTTAGACCCGAAGGGCACGAAGATGAGATTAAGGCTCAGCATCCTCGACTTGTCTGGGCTGGGCTACTGCGCTATGGTGCGTAATACATTTTGGTAATACGTCGTTACGCCATGACCATCTCCGTTCGACTCGATCCTGAAACCGAGAACAGCCTGCGTGAGCACCTGCGCCGCGATCGGATCTCTTTATCCGACTTCGTTCGCGATGCCATGCGCGAAAAGCTCGCGCGCGACGAGAAGCGGCTCACACCCTATGAGATCGGCGAGCCCTTGTTCGGCCGTTACGCCAGCGGGGACACCGATCGCAGCAGCTCGCGTAAGCAACTACTCCGCGAGAAGCTCGATGCGAAGCATCGTCGTTGACAGTGGTCCCCTGATCGCGCTGTTCGACGCCTCGGACCAGTACCACGAACGTGCCGTGCAATTCGTGCGCGGTTTATCCGATGGTCTCGTCACCAATCTGCCTGTCGTCACCGAGGCCATCTACGTGCTCGATTTCTCTGCCCAGGCCCAGCGGGATTTCCTCTACTGGTCAGAAAACGCGGTGGTAATCGATACGGACACCTGGGGCGATCTCCCGAGAATCCGCGCAATCCTGGACAAGTACAGCGATCTGCCCGCCGATTTCGCCGATGCGTCGCTCGTCGCCCTGTGTGAACGACTCAAAACAACGGTTGTGGCGAGCGTCGACAGCGATTTCACTATCTACCGAACCCGCGATCGCGGCTCGTTCCGCAATCTGTTTTTCGACCACTGACCGTGCCCTGGCGTAAAGGCATCGAGTGGAGAAGATCATGTATCGCGTCGGAACCCTCTACGGCGTATCCCTCGGACCCGGCGACCCGGAGCTGATCACGCGCCGCGCCTGGACCCTGCTCCAACGCGAGGACATCCATTGGACCTACCCGGTACGCGGCAAAGACCACAAAAGCTTCGCGCTGAGCATTGCGCGGGCCGCAGGATTGGAGCCACCCGCAGACGCCGATGCCCTCGTCTTCCCGATGACGCATGATAAGGCCAGGCTGGCCGAGGCCTGGTCGGTCGCGGCGCAGCGGGTGTTGGAGGTGCTTCGCGCCGGGACCGATGTCCTTTTCCTGGTCGAGGGCGATGCCTCGACCTATTCCAGCTTCGGCTATCTGGCGCGCACGGTCCTGGAGATGGAGCCGGACATCGTGGTGGAGACGGTGGTGGGGGTCACCTCCTACAACGCCGCGGCGGCCCGGGTGCAGATACCTCTGGCAGACGTGGACGACAGGATGGCCGTCCTCCCGGCCGGGTACGGTATCGAGACCATCGATCACCTGCTGGACGAATTCGATACCCTGGTGCTGCTCAAGGTCAAGCCGTTGCTGGATGACATCATCGACCTGCTGGAGCAGCGGAGCCTGCTCGAGCAGGCGGTCTTCGTCGAAAAGACCGGGACGCCCGAAGAGCGCATCGTGCGCGATCTGAGATCCCTGCGCGGGGCGGGGGTGAACTATCTCTCCTTGCTATTGGTGAAGAACCCCGATCGCAAACGAGACCGGATAGTCCGCGGCTAGGCGAAGCAATTTGGGTAGTGGTTAAATTTTAAGTGGCATGATTGTGTGATCTAATTACTTGAGAGACTGTCTAAGAGGGTGTTTGAAAAGGCAATTTCCGTCACGAGCCGGAGAACGATCGCCATTTCTGATCGTCGCAGGTGCTTGAAAATGCAGGGAATAGGAAATTGCCATTATCCTTTCCCGCAGAGCGAAAGCGCAAAGATAGACTTTTTCAACACCCTCTAAGAACTAACTAGCCTGTAGGGTGGGCTGTGCCCACCAAATACTCTGCCTGACCGGTGGGCACAGAGCCCACCCTACGGGTATGGTTCCATGAAAATCAATGGGTTAGTTTTTAGACAGCCTCTGAGATTGTATAAGGCAGTGTTGACATTTAGAAGGTCCGCACAGCGGACCCTACACTAGTACCCCATTTCGCCTTATTTTGCATTCTCAGAGCCCCCCAAACGCGCCCAGGCTAGGCACAGCGCGCCGGGAATAGCTCACCCTCTTGCCAAGTGCTGTAACGCCGCCTTGGCGCGTTTGGGGGGCTCCCTTCGGGCGAATCGATTAATTTTTGTACACTCTCTTAATCACCCAGGGTCTAGATAACTTTAGAGAGGATTTTCTCTCAGTAGAGTAAGTATTATATCATATAAGCTTTCCTCTCGATGATTGAATCTAAATTCACATTCTTTCAGGTGTAAATGAAAGGTTTTTCGTGG
>Ga0209367_1004989_pt1 | contig 18393 bp, 10 predicted proteins | sample WorMetLIZISLAND2_FD_187412 | JGI IMG/M metagenome (GOLD analysis project Ga0209367, IMG submission 187412) | Marine gutless worms symbiont microbial communities from Max Planck institute for Marine Microbiology, Germany - Olavius geniculatus... ... | reverse complement strand
CAGTGTGTCAGCCACAATGTTCTTTCCCTTTATGTGTTCCACACGATAAGTATAAGAACTCAAGAGCAGGTTCCAACGACCTAATCACCCCATGAAATGTTTTACCGAATTCAAATATTTTAGTGCCAAATTATCTGTCCTTATTACGAAGGATTTTGAGGCCAGAAACTCGTGGTAATGTTGAACGCCAACTACAATAGCAAGCAATTCGAGTTCGCAGGAAGAATAGTTCTTTTCAGCGGCGTGTAAACCACGCCCTCCGTAACTAATGATACGTTTACGACCGTTTTGAATCGTTGACAGATTAAATGATATTGAGATTCTGCTGGCATCGGACGTTAAAATAAATTCTTGGTCAAAGTCTGGGAGAGCCAGGATCGACGGATTACAAAGCGCATCTTTCAACGTTTTGAATGCTTTCTCTTCGTCTTGAGTCCAAACAAACTGTACATCTTTTTGTAATAGTCTGTATAAACGGTAGCGAATTTCAGAATAATCCTTTATGACCGTCGAAAAAAATTATTATCCCAAGAAACGAGCGAACGTATTTTTGCCTTTTTGGTGTTGGGTATGCTCGTATTGCAGCAGTCTTTTCAGGATCTGATTTGACACCTACAGAGCTAAAAATGAAACCCAAATATTTGACTGTGTGCTGGAAAAAATGACATTTAGAAGGATGCAACTTTAAGTTCCCCTGTCGAAATCTTTCGAATATGATGCAAAGATGCTGCAAGTGTTTTTCAGAGCTCTCCGAACATGCCAATAGGTCATCAAGATAGATAATTAAAAAATTACCAATCTCATTTCTGAATAATTTATTCAAAACGAGGCACGTGTAATATGGCGACTGCCGATGGCCGTACGGCAGTCTTAGGTAACGATAAGCACCACGATGCGGTGTAACAAAAGTCGTTTGATAAGAACTTTTGTCGCTGACCTTGATCTGATGATACGTGCTGCGAAGGTCAATAAGGGACAATTTTCCCGCCTTATTTCGAGTAATTACGTCAATAATATCCTCTAATAAAGACAATTCATGGAATAATGGCTTGCTAGCACTGTTGAGCTTTCTCGTGTCTGAGCAAAATCTGGCACTTCCGTCTCTCTTCTTGACAATTATTATGGGAGACGCAAATTGACTTCCGTCGCTTTCGGCTATCACTCCAGCTTCCAGGAGCTCATCAAGCTGTTCGTCTACCACCTTCCTCATATCATCTGAGAGGCGATAGGGCCTCGATCGGACTGGCTTCGTGTTGTCTTCTAAAAGTAAATCGCATTCCATCACATTGCACTCTGTTATATCTTTAGCACTATGAGCAAAAATATTTCTATACTCATAAAGCAGATTCACAAATTGTGGATATACTTCTGGTTCAATTTCCTGACTGTCATTTAGCAAATTTTTCGATTTTAAATATTTTATCTTATCTTACGCGCCGGTGTCAAAAATAGCAAGAGTTTTCGTGCAGTTAACAAGAACAGCTATAAGATTTTTGCATAACAATTTCACGATTTGTTTTTTCAATTGGCTCTAAAATCCTCGCCTGTCTCAAAATTGGATCTCAGAGCGTGTTATGTCAAGCATTTTGAGGTGGGTTCCACCCCTTTTGGACTGGAGAAAACCCAGCCTGTGGAGTGTGGTCTCCATCCAATTTCTCTCCTTTGTGAGGTCCCCAATTTGGGGGTCTTCCCATACGACGTTGCATACCTCTACAACAACGTGCAAAATGTCCAACCTTCTGACAATTAAAACGCTGAATGTCAGCTGCGCGACAATACCGTCTACCAAACTGATGATTACCTCCGCAATTGCCACATAGCATTGTTGGCAGGCGTCCAGTTGACGAACCGCGTTGACGTTGGTAGTTGACGAACCGTCCGCGTGATGACTGTGATGACTGTCGATACGTCCGTTGTGGCACATCGTCAGCGAACGTCACCCGGCGTCGTGCAGGCGATTGTTCGCGTTGTGACGATGGACTTGGCGATCTTGAGATGTTGCTCACGGCTGGCTGTTTAGCGAGCTGATTGGTGAGTTTTCGGATTTCCTGGTTATTAGCCTCGGCGACGATCCTTGATGCTGGAAGTTCACTGATCATCTGGTCCACGTCGTTGCTCGTCGTAGATGTAGTAGTTTGATCGATGACGGTCTGTGCGACCTTCGCGACTCTAGCAGCTTGAATTACATCATCGACGGTAGTTGGTTGCGATTCGATGACGCGTGCCAAGATCCGTGGTCGAAGTCCCCGCTGAACAGCATATTGTTCCTGTTCTCCAACGACTTCAAGAGCGCGCGCCAGCTTTCTGACAGCGGTGACGTAATCGTTGACGGTTTCAGTCGGACCCTGGACACGACTCCATAGATCTGACGTCTTCTTCCACTTCAAGATTCCCGCGTCTTCGAATCAAGTCTTGAAAGCGGTCATGAATAATCCCCAGTTGCCCTTCGTTGTACCATCGATTGTCCCACCATTCGCTCGCCGTGTTGCATAGAAGAACCGCGACAAGACGTAGACGATCATTGTCGTTCATATCGCGAAAAAAAGCATACTTCTCAAATCGAGACAGCCAATCATTCGCATCCTCCGTTTCATTTCCTCGGAAAGATGGCGGTGCGAACGTCGCGTCCCCGACACCCGTGACGAATGCCGTTGTCGTTGCTGTTGCCCCACCGGCGGTGGTGACGATCGACCCACCAGGTGTCGTCCCTGACGCGTCCGTTGTTCGTATTGACACCTCTTCATCGCTCGGATAGATCGTTGACGTAGTTGTTCTCGGTCTAGCGCCCCGACCCTCATCCACACCTCCCTCAGCCATATCGAATCTTGGCGGAGTATGTAGACGCTCTGATACAGTAGCCAATGCTGTCGGCGGGTGCAATACCGGTGTGTGCTGTAGTCCCGAACTCACCGTTAATGACGTGGTAGCTCCGGTAAATTCTGGTGTCGTGATGAGGTCGCTCGTTGATGATCGTGTCGACTGTGCCGGTGGTAGATCGTATAACGTCCCACGGCGCTTTGTTGGATCGTTATTTGGTCGTTGCCATCGACCAAACAGTGACTGCCGCTAACAACAGCAGCATGGCTGTCCAAAAACAGAGAAGCAAGCAGCAGTACGTTATAGACAACAGTTAGGTTATACACTGACGTTCACAACAGGTGGCTCCATGGACTTATGCCCAATCTCGCTCAGGACGTGGGGGAGCAAGTATGTTCCGTGGTTCATACGGGCTGGTGATGATGTTGTTTACGAACGTGTCACAGTCGCACAAACGATAATCCAAAGGAAGCAGTTGGAAGTATGAGATCCCCGGCGGAACGTTATAATCGTTTTTCAGCACCGTTTGGGCATGGATGAAATCGCTATAATGCCAATGAGGATAATTCGCGTGAGAAAAGAAATGTCGAAGTTGTTCGAACAACAGCTCCAGCAATGTTAGAAAGTAAATTCGGCTGTGGATGTGTGAAGCATCGCAACCGATGTGGATTTCATTGATTGGGTTTAATAGGAAATTCAATAACGTACCCTCTAGGAAGAATTTTCTGGTGATGCGGCAGCAGGGGTAACCGATGTCCTCCAGAGTCATTTGGTCGCATCCACACACTGGATTGCATCTGTGCCAGTGCGTTCTGTTCCACCCCGACCATGCACAGTCCTGGAGGTACCACTCATGTGACTGGAGGCTCGCGTATACAGCGTCCGGCCTCCAATTGAAGTAATAGTTCATAGCAGCATGAAGCAGTTGAAGTAGAAGCAGTCTTGTTGAACGGGCGATCAGTAGTTGTTGAACAGACAGACGAGCTGGTAGCGACTGTTCAGACGAGCTGGTAGCGATTATTGATCGAATTTCATTCTCCACCACAATTTAAGAATGCTTCTATTATAATTATAACACTTTTGATTTCAATGATTATCTTTAGTAACAGTCCGAGCTAAAGAGGCTACTCCGACTCCTTAGCTGCGAACCAAGAAATCTACGACCTTCCTATCACCTTCTGAGCAGCCAATTATGCAACAAGGACAGTGACGTCAGCACAGTTATACTTCCCAGATCCCTGAGTGGTCCGACTTCTAAGCTGTGGGCTAAGGAGGCGGATATCAACAAAACTCCTGTAGCCAAGCTAAAACTGTCCTGGCTAACAGAACTCCTGTTTTGGCGATATGCCGAACTTTCGGACGATTCCTGGCCACAGAGCCTTCAGCCAATTGCAAAGCCTATGAGGCAGCTTAGCCACCAAAAACCCAGGAATAGGTTAGCCACTGCGCAATAGACGCAGAGTCCTCAAACTTGACCTAGATGCGGCCGTCCGTGTTGTTGTGTTTCCACTCTGAGCCTATTCCTAGCCAAATGTACTCACGATAACCCCAAGTAGCAATTCAGCTGTCTTCCAAATTGACGAAAGTTGATGAACGACGGCTGACAGACGAACAGGTGAACGAGCGGGTAGCGGCAATTAATCGAATCTTAGCTTCTCCACCACATTGAAGAGTGCTGCTGCTATAATTAAGACACGTTTGATCTCGACGATTATCTGTATTAACAGTCCGAGCTAAAGAGGCTACTCCGACTTTTTCTAGCTACGAACTCAGAATCTTCGACCTTGCAGTCACCTCCGAAACAGAAGTTATGCAACAAGGTCAATGACGTCAACATAGTTATACTTCCCGGATCTGTGAGTGGTCAAACTTCTAAGCTGTGGGCTAAGGAGGCGGGTATCAACAAAACTCCTGTATCCCAGCTAAAACTGTCCTAGCTACCAAATCTCCCATTTTGGTGACACACTGAGCTCCCGAACGATACTTGGCCACAAAGCCTACAGCCTATCGCAAAGCCTACGAGCTAGCTTAGCCACCAAAAACCCAGGAATAGGTTAGCAACTGCGTAATAGACGCAGAGTCCTCGAACTTGACCTAGATGTGGCCATCCGTGTTGTTGTTTTCCACTCTGAGCCTATGCCTAGCCAAAATGTACCCACGATGACCCCAAGTATCAATTTAGCTGTCTTCCAATATTGCAAGCGAACTCATCTGTTATAATAGAACACGATAAAGCAGTGATTATACTAAAGCTAAATGTGCATCAATTTATAAATCAAAATCAACAACGTCAGTTCGATAATACACACCTAGTAGCATCAGACCGTTACATAAGAATCAACAAATAATATAACAATCGTATACTCAGTGTGATAGTATGAGGGAGTGTAATATTTCACATAAAAGTGGAATTGTACTGTTTGGTACTGTTTGGCAAAAGAAGTTTGGGATAATATCTTGTCTGGACTTTCTTTTAAAAAAAGTTGCACACATTTTCCCTGTGCTATAGCTGAAATAGTGCAAGCTATAGATAGCAATATTGTGTTCACGTGTAACCTTCACATGACCTTGGGTCTGGTTATATAGGTGCTTTTACTATAATAATCGATGAAATTGCCTTTCACAAATAAGTCACAAAGCGAATACGATAATAATCGTTGCTTTCGTACAATAAGCACAGGCATTAGCTGATGAATAATGTGATAAGCTGCTGTAGGCGTTTGTCACATCAATGCAACTAAGTATAGTGTATATAATAAAAGCAAATTAAAAATGCAACAACACTCCAAATCAGCGTAAACATACATAACGCAAGAACAGGCAATGCAGTTGCGACATTTATTGTATTCCAACTGAATCGACATACAATGTCGATTCAGTCTTGGTTACAATAGGAACAAAATGACGTTCAAATGAATACTAGTGCGATATCTACTGGATTCTTCCCCATGGTGTCAATTAAACGTCATGATTACGATAAGCACCAACCATGCAGGTAACGACCATTATGGCAATAATGTCATATGATATAAAGATATTGTGGTTCATTGGCCATAGTACAATATCAGTTACCTGAAGAATGGGGCCCTGTTACTAATTAATGCATACGTGTAATAGTGGTCATTAATGAAAATAATGATAGAGATTGGACCATACAGGTGGAAATGTAGGCCCATGCAAAGCATAATGATAATGTTGGCTTCATATAATGTCATATAATGCTCACTATACGAGGAAACCGGTTGTTCAATATATCACATGCTCACTGGATCTCCTATGCGCCATAAATTCTGATGGATATAGTAAGACGCAAAATTATTAATTGGCCCACTCAAACAACTTGTCGCATTTACCATTGTGACACTGGTGAAAGTTGTGGACAGCAAACAAAATGATACGGGACATAACGAAGAACTGTACGTACGTGTACCACTCAGTTGTAATCAAACGAGCCCAAACGTAACGTGTATAAATGCAGCAGACATCTCATGGCATAATCGATATCAAAGCCTACTGAACTTGGATAAACAGAACGACCCTTAGAAATAGCCTGAGTTCGTACTCTATCTAATTATTATAAGTTTAAGACTGCTGCTATTTAGAATTTGAACGAATTTAACTCCAGCGAATGACTTGTATTAACAATCCGCTTAGTATATTGCTGCACCAATTTCTAGCAATGAACTGAAGTCCTACGACCTTCCTATAACCTTCCAGAACAGAAAGTTATGCAACAGGGTCGATGACGTCAATATAGTCACACTTCCCGGATCTCTGAGTGGTTGAACTTCTAAGCTGCGGGCCAAGGAGGCGGATATTAACAAAACTCTTGCAGCCATGCTAAAACTGTCGTAGCGACCACGTCTCCCGTTTTGGCGACACACCAAGCTTCCGAACAATTTCTGAGCCACATAGCCTGTAGCCCATCCTGTAGCCTAGGAGCTAACTTGGCCACCAAAGCCCAGGAGTAGGTTAGTAACTGCACAATGGACGCAGAAGTTCTCAAACTTGACCCAGATGCAGCCGTCCGTATGTTGTTTTTCCCTCTAGAGCCGCGCCTAGAGAAAATGTACTCGAGATAACCCCAAGTAGCGATTTAGCTGTCTTCCACATCGTTACCGACAACGCTATCACTTCCGTCTTTGTTATGATACTCGGCTGTTACTTTCTTTGTAGTTGATCGAATGAACGGCTTTGTCGCAGAGTCAGAAGTTGACGAGCGAATCGACAGCGTAGACGGACGCTCGATAATACTGTTACGACGCAGTGACGGATTATCAATTGGCGTACTCATCGCTACCGATAATCATGCAAACAGTGCGCGTACGACGTAGCAGCAAACGTTCAACACGGCTAATAACCGTAACAGTACAGCAGTGTACTCGAAACAGCAGTAGCGCGTTTGTAGCTGCACTGAGTCAGTTTACCAGACCCATTCCGGCGTCTCAGATCATGGTGGGGGGATGGCGTACGTTCAGTTATCAGATTGCATTTGTCACAATCGTTGCCGGGTTTGTGTGTGGTAAAATAATCAAGTGGAGGAAGAGCATGATAGAAAATTTCCTGTGGTACACGAAATTCATCTTGGAGAATCTGCTGCACATGTTTAAAATCTCTGAAGTGCCAGCTGGGATAGTGAGCGATGGTCATGAAATTCAGAAGCAGCTTCTGGACAATTGGGAAAACAATGTCGACAAGAGAATTTGGTTTTGGCAGTGACAGTTTGGTGTTATCAACTGCTACTAATATTATTGCGATCACTTTTCACTGAACTTTTAACACTTTTATTACAGCGGTATCGACCAACGAAATCACGAGAGAGAGAACCAAAGAATGAATGTCCTTCATCTGACCGCCAACGTAGAAGCCTAGGAGTGATGTCAAGAGGCGTGGATTTCTTGAGCCTAGCTGAACTTAGGTCATAGCGGTTTCCTAGCTACAGGCTGTAGCCCAAGGATGTATACATGCTCGTAACATGCTCCGGGCCGATAGGTTGCCTTTTTGGGAGCTGCAACAATACCGTCGAAGCCTAAGCCTACAGCTACTAAATACCAATTTCTTCCCCCAGCCACGGTCCAAGCTTAGCCACGACCTTCACCTTAGCAAGGCTCAACAACAGTTTTTTATAAGTAGTCAGCACTCTGCTGGCCAAGCGGCTCGCTATATCAAGCCGATAGTACTAAATGACCTTCGAGGAACTTTTCCTACAAAACCAAATACCGATTAGCTATTCATTAAATTAGCTTTCCTCCATTTACTAGATCGAGTCACTACAGTGCTATCTTCCAACAGAGGTAATTATACTGCCTCCTCGCTATGCTGTAATGTGTGGATCGTCTGCTCGCGTCTAGGGAATTCCAAGTGGAGTACAGCACTTAACATTCGACTTACTTCCTCAAAGGGACACGCAAAAAATAAACATTACATCATTGGTGTATAACCACCAGATTCCTATATATGCACTGTAATTATATGCCTACTGGCAAATGTAGGGTCTTTTAGCAGTTACAAGCGGCGGTCACAAGAACACGCCGACGTAGACATTATCATCGAGAACACTAATGTTAATGCTGCCGATATCATTACTGCAGTCACCATTGTTGATGTAGTTACTACTCTCGGATCCTCGCGTCAACGATTTTGCACACCTCATATGAATATGCTGAATCATGTCCAAATTTCACAACTCGATGATGATAATATGATGATGCTCTTCAAAGTCTGTATGATGCGATTATCTGTTAATGTTAAAGTTTTACCCACAGCTGCTGCAGTCAAGTGTGGCCGGAAGGGCCCAAACAAGGCATATGCTACACTTTCAAGCCCTTGATGGATACATGAGTGGAAAGGTATTGAAATGGGCTGTGACCTCAAGGTCGCCTACTTACTCAGAGTCATCACATTGTGACAGTTATACCTTCAGAAACAGAAAAATTCATCAGACAGTCTGTAAAAGTTTGTTTCCATGACACTGGTTCTGTGCTGTATGTGCAGTTTGTAAAAAAATTAAGTGGCACATTTTGTATTCATTCCTTCTCTTTCTCTATAGTAAACAAGTATTAGCAACATAGTTAACATATGAAACGTAGCTTCCGTTGTACCTTATGATGTGCATATCCTGTTGCATATCGGTTGAGTTGGTGCACCGGCGGTTGCAACGATCGGCCCGCCAGATGGCGTCCCCGATACGTTCGTCGTTCGTACAGATACCTCTTCGTCGCTCGGATAGGTCGTTGACGTGGTTGTTTTCGGTCTTGCGCCATGACTTTCGTCAACGCCGCCCTCAGCGATGTCGAACTTTGGCGGAATATGCAAACATTCTGATACAGTAGCCGAAGCTGTTGGTGGGTGCAATACCAGCGTACGTTGTAGTCCCGAACTCACCGTTAATGACGCGGTCACTCCGGTAAATTCTGGTGTCGTGATAATGTCACTCGTTGATGAGCCTGTCGATTGTGCCTGTTATATTTTGATTACTAGGAGGGTTTTAGGTGTGGGGAATTAGATTATTTATCTTTCACCGCCCCAATCTGACCTTTAATCCTGCCAAGGCTTTCTTCCATTGTTATTGCCCGTTTGTTGTATTTAATTCGATCCTTTCAAACTTTTGTTAAACCTATATTTTAGCCCTAGCTCCGAGATGGACTAAACTTCAGTCCATCTGGGAATAACGATAACTCGTAAGACAGTTGTAGATCGATTCCCAAAACGTTTGTTCAAAAACCATTATCCATCGATGTAGCGGAATAGCATGAAAAAAAATACATAATTTCTGATCACCCAAATATCGAAAGAACTGCGACGAGAACTACTCTATCTAGACATCAGTCTGCAAGTAAACACGAACGGCCACAAACTGCTCAACTCTCCAACTCTCTTCTTGCCACTGTAGTACAGGTCTTTTATACAAGAATGTCTGCAGCTCTTTCGACACAACGCTCGGCGGCGGCGTCTCTCTAATTTAGCCTTGGGCGCGGCCACCAGCTATCCAAGAATTCTTAGGATATCTGGCACCTACACCCTCCCTGCTCTTCTTTTCAAAAATTTTGGGTGTAAATTACAAAATTTTTAAAGTCCAAAAACCGAAATAGAGATCCTAAGTGCTAAAAGTTGCCAAAATTTACCGTTAAGTCTGAGCGTTGTGACAAATGACAAAGGGACAAACACAACAATACACTATTGAACTAAATAAACATTGACCGACCGTGACTGCGATAGATAAACAGTGTCAATAATAACAGTGTATGAAATTTATGAAACGTTAAACATAAACTGTAAATATGATGAGCGAAATAATTAATACTATATCCATCGTTACCAAGACGCAATTAGTCTATGATTGATTTATGCAACGGAAATCGAAAACAAGTCACATCCTAAAGTGTGAAACACCACATTATCGCAGACAACAAAGAACATGAAATAAAAACAGTCGATACAAGACTACTGCGCAAATGCAATCAAATGCGCAGAAACATCAAACATCAAATATATACAATATGCGAATGCAGAAAGATATCATGTTTAAAACAATTAAACTGTAAGTAAAAGTATGGACAATTTAAATTAATTATCAGCCTAATTATAAATTCAGCTACCCATTTGATTAAGTAGTTCGAATATGAATATGACGATATATCCTAATGAATAATCGCTGATGGACAATAAACAAGCAAACAAATTAATATGCATGAAACAAATTTAAATAAATTAAGTAGCTAAGCAAATAATCAATGATGCAAGACTATGTCAGAAATCAAAAACCCTTATATAATCCAATGCAGTTTAGCGCCACAGGGCAATCAACAGTATAGGAGAGAATCAGCATTAAATGTTCGTTGAAATTCTAGCAGAAGTTGATTACGAACTGAACTAAATTATACTATTCATTAAGTTTTACGGATATAGTCAATCAATAGTCCATGTGTAAACGTAAACAAATAGATCTATGTACAAATCGCGTCATGCATTGATCAACGCGCAGACGCGTCAAACACTGATATTTATCAATCGCAAACGGTAAAATATTAAATATGCATGACGACAATAAAAGCAATCTAAGCGGGAGAAACGAGGAAAACAGTACCATCAAGTAATATATACAATAGATGCAAAATACAAAGTGACTATCATGTGAGGAAAGTTAGGACGTAATTTGAACTCTAGTTCTATGGGCTGTAATAATTTATGTCCGTATTAATTATCATATTTGTCTGTGATTTATAGATTTGAGAAGAGAAGACTCAAGTTTGATACATCGAAATAAAATTGACAAAACGGTTTCAACGCTGACTGCGAGTTGTCTTATAGTAACGTTGTACTAATAAATGACCTTTATAGTTTCGAATGACCTTGCTTGTCTGACCCAAAGGTGGTCGTCGTTATGAAAGGAAAAAACATTCTTTAGACGGATGGATAGGTGAAAATAGTGGGCATAACATGCTTAATAGCGAATAAAAGGTAATATAACAATCTTAGTCTCAAATACGAACGAATAGAAATGCGATACATGATAGATTCAGCCACAATTCGCACACATTCAAGGAGAGACATTCGTGGAGTTAAGTGCATAAGACATGTGTTATGGTAAGTCACAGAAAATATTCATCGTGCTTAGAATTTACTCTAAATTACTCTATGTATAAGGACAACGTTCTGAAAAATCGTCCCGTGTTTCATGTTCAAAATGTCTTAAGTACCAACAGCTGCCGTGACAAGGCGCACAGCTCTATCGTGCCGTAAGGCTGTTAACAAGCCAGTCGGAGACTCTACACGCTTTCCATTATCAAGCCGTAGACTCCAAGCGCTAAAGCGCTCAAGACGTCCAGTCATAATGTGTGGGGTGTTATGTAAATGAATGGGGGCCTTAGTGGTTTTACAACCCCCGCGGCTCCCATCCGAAGCACCCCTCTCTTGATACTTCCTTATCCTATAAGCGTGGAGTATTCAGTGTGTATGACGTCGGCATATAAAATAACTGCGCGCTCACACTGCACTGCTACTGTGAACAAAACCTAGAAAAATTTATGATGACAAATTTTCAGATCGTTGCAATCTATGCCTAAGGGCTGCTATGGGATAAAGCACATGACTGTTGCCGCACCAGAACTCAAGTCTATGCACGTCTTCCACAGTATGGGATGGAGACATATATTAGACAAAGCTGAAATAATGTACTGTAAAACAAAAGAACAAGATATAAACTTAGCGTAAAGAGCACGCTAAAGTTGTAGTGATATCGTGACAAAAGTAACAAATTTGTGGCCAAGCAACTTATACGTCAATCTGTACACTATGTAGTCAAACACCATATTTGACGTGACAAAATTGCATACAGAAAAGAAGACGGGATTAAAGTGCCAAGGCCCTTAAACTTTTGTAAGACCTCAGTCATAGTGGGTATAGTGGATATGTGGCCTTCCAGTGCGCTTCCAACTGCTATTCATTAAATCCTGTTCACTGCTATCCTGCAGGGCCAATATAGAGGCGGCTGTCTGTTCTAGGCTTGGTTGGTCATTTCACAGTGTTTTCTTAGTTCCACATTCTTACATAAAAATAAATTTTCTATTTAAAATTTGGACATCAAATGATACAAATTGTAAAGAGATATATGCATAGTCCTTTCAGCTGGTGAAATTTTGTAACAAGAGATAATTGTACTTAAAATTTGTGACAAACATGCTTACAAATCTTCGCAGAATTTTGATAGCTGTTTCCAAAATAACACTACCAGTTTTCGCTGGTCCAAGTGCGTGCCGCCGGTAGATAGAGAAAAGGTGCCTAAGATTTTGACCATGCTGAAATTTTTTATCCTACGTAGGGTGATCAAGTCGTAAATAAAACTATATTAAGCAGCATACAAATTAACAACCGACACAATACGCAGTACCATAGAGCAAAATCTGCAAGGTGAATGATACAGCGCTCACAATGGCATGAATTACCGTAAGAGAACAAAGCATCGTAAGACAAAGGATAAATAATAAGCAGTAATACTTTTAGACTAAATACGGCAGAACATGACGTCTCGGATTAAGTTAACTGAAGCATATTAATAATATGGAACGTATAAATAAAACAGTTGGGCAGAAAAAATGTGAGAAATGTTAATGCTGTTAGGGTGGGGATAAAATTTCACGATGGTCATAAAAGTGTGGTGTCTATAAGTGAGACCTCTGGCCTGATTGCTGACAACTGGTGTAAAAGTGTCAGTCAGTGTCTTGAGACGGCTCGAGCCTGCTGTGGGTCTGCTCTGCTCGGCCTGTGGGTAATCAATGGTGTGGACTGACAGGAAATAGCTTAACAGCCGGCAGAAACTAACAGCAAACACGGTTTTACGGCAGGTCTTTGGATAGACCGTGTTCAAGACGTTATAGTTTTCAAGCTAACTAAATCTCTGAAAATCAGTTTCCTTCAAGGTCTCCCTTTAAATCCCTCAACTATAATTTGATCGCTAAACCCTTTTTAAGATTCCAAATACGTCAATGGGCCCGAGTCCTTCGCCAGGGGCCCAAATTACAGATTATTATAAACAAATGAACATACTAGAAATGTTATTAAAATTTTGAGCATATGGAATGGAATTTTTGGATATATTACGCCTATTGAAAATCCTACGTATGAAGTATCGTTTTGTTATAATTAATGCAAAAATCGGCCTATAGCAATCATCACAAACAGTGCATAAATTTTGGTGACTAATTGGTCTTTTCATATACGTCCCTATATAATTTTGAGTGGCAGTGTTGCGACGATTACACGGCCTATATCAAACGAGAACTCACACAATACAAGGACTTAGCGTAGACGTACCACGCCATATTATGGTTAGGCTTAATACGTATTTGTAATGCAATCATCCAACGGACTTGCCCGTCGGTCAGCGAGATAAGGAGTTCGGTACAGTATTTGAACGAAGTGAGAGATACGATGGAATTATAGCCTTACAAACGTTTACCAACGCTATGTGCTGCTGTGGCCGAAACCTCGGGGCTAAGATCAACTACATAAGCCGCCGCTAGGCGTCCCACTAGCTGACATCCGCACCCCGGGTAACGACCCCAAACAGTACACAACCCTGGCATACTGGAACTGGCATCGTACGTAGCCATTTCCGGTCTGAAAATAGACCACATTCAGCCTGCCTACAACTGATGGGATTTAATTAATTAATTATACGTTACTTGTTCCAACACCCTGCTAGTACGCTCACAGCTTGCCTACAACTGGTGGGATTAATTAAAACCATGCCAATGACTTACGAACTCATTGTAATAAAACGGCAAACTAGGAGATGACTGCCCTCTGCACGTCAAGATCCTAGCTATGGTCAACTAAAAGGGAACAAGAATTCCTTGATATTGGTAAATATGAAGAGAACATAAAGTACAATTATGAGCCAATGGGTTAGGTCTGTGGGCAGGCATGTCCAGGCATGTCCAGCACTGGACATCACAGGCAATCCATTGGAAACAGAAAGGTAAGATTATGGCCAAGCAATTATAAAAAGGAAAGAGCAGATGGACCTTGTAGGAAAGTAAGGAAGAAAAAAACCGTGGGCAACTGAGATCGCCGCTGGGACTGCCTGCCTAGGCCCCCATTGGTTGCGACTCCTCAGTGTGCCCAGGGCTGGCTATGACCGTTAGACGGCCTATGGCCTCAAATAGGCTACAGAGAGAAGTACCAATCCCGGGGGGTTCGCCCATCTCCCCAACTGGAATATGCTCCAGCCTGCGCTGGGTTGTAACTGAAAAATATCTGGTCTATCTAAATAAAATTAAGCGCAAAACTAAAATTAACTAAAATTTAAGTCAAGTGTGATTTCGTGAGTCATTAATAATTTTATGGCCTAATACTTTTAGCTTAAAGCGCAACTCATGGTGCCTGGAACTGTTATCCTATAAATTTCGAGGTATGGTGCATTTTATAGTGAAATTTTTATTCTGTAAAATTCATTATTGACGATCTAATCTACTTGATGACATAATAACTATACTACATACCTGCTTCGGGAAATTAAACGATTCTGGACGCCCGCCGACCAACCAAATGTCCAGTCGTGTTTCCCTGGCAGCGATTAGGACCAACCCTAAAAGGCAATTCCCCTACGCAAGCACTTTTAAACGGGCTTCTGATTAAAACTGTTATGTGCGCCAGCGTAAGGCTGGTAAGTGCAAGGCCCCCAACGGTGTTAAATCGAGCCGTTCAAGCCAATGCGCCATTGGTACGCAGAAGGGGAATCAGTCACTCGATTAAAGTTAAGGGCAAGCACTTAGCGGTGTATAGGGCCACCACACCTAAATTTAACCCTTTTGTCCCCAAAGGTAAGTGCTTGCGTGTTTAACAAAATTTCGCGTTGGCTTATAGGTAACCGCATGTTCAGCCACGACATGTCACACCCAACTCGTGTGCTTATACGGGAAGTAAGGGGTATTTCTAATGAGTGAGCTTTTGGACTTAGTGTTGTCTTTCTTTTAACAGTTTAGTTGTTAGTTTTTCCATCCTCTAGGTGTTTTTAGCATACTGACAATTCTTAGGATGCCGAACAACGACTAGTTGAAAACTGTGAACGCTGAACCTGTCTGTTTTTGCTGCTGTTTCCAATTTGTTTCCGACTCCTGAGCATAGGAGCTGGAAATGAATTTGGTGTGGACAGAAGGTCTGACGTTTCAGGATCTGCTAGCAATTTGGTTAGTAATTTGGGTACCAGGTTCCCACTGCTTGGTAAGAAACAAACGGTAATCATGAGAGATGAGTTGATGACGTGTACCAAGGAGAATTACAGAAGTTACAGGAGGCAACTGATTAGAAACATTCCGCAAGGAACACTAAGTGAAAGGCACTCGTACACACTGCAGAAAGAAAACACCCTAACACTACAGAGTCTAGTCTTGATGAAATCCACGAGTTTTCGTTTCCTACTAAGAAAGTCAGCTAAAAGCAAGGTTTAGTCTAGTTTATTTTAGTGCTAAAATGTGATGTAATTTTTTTTTTAATTTTTCAAGACCAGAATCTTTAGCCTATATTATACAAATATTTGTGCACTCTATACAACAAAGTGCACTGTATGCTAATTACACAATTGTTACATGTCATTCAGTGGAAAATATTTAAAACGATGGTAATAACGCTAAAAGCTATACTAATAATGATGAGGGCACGTGAAAGTGACGGAGTGTTTTTTGAGCACACGCAAACAATATGAATAATATAGAGTCAATGTTATGAATAGACGGATTACATTGCCAAACAATTATTGCAACTCACGACGTGATGTATGAATGCTTGTTGGCTTGTATCGCCGTCAATGCCGACAGTACACAGCAGACAGGCTCTCGCCTGCTGTACAGTCAGTTAGACACCTCCGGCACTGGGCGAGTGGCTGGTCTGGAGAACAGTCTTGTCGGCTCGTGTGACAGGGCAGAGGCCATGTCACTGGGGGGGGGCAATAGGGTGACAAGGCGGAACAGTCACACGCCCTTCTGGTCACCTCAGCTTGGCTCTTAGCTCTGATCATGCGGTCTCCGCCAGCATGTGTGTGTAGCTCATGACCCATCGAGATGGATAGGTCCCTCTCCGTCACCTCACGAACCTCCGAGGCATGTACAATCAGCACAATATACGATTGGTCACAACATAACAAAGTGTGTACGATTGCCAATCCTATTCTATTTTCAAATAAGCTGGTCTAAATTTGAATGATTTCTTATATAATTCTAAACTGCATTTCGCCGCTAGCTCGAACACGTATTTTATGTACAATCCTCTTTATGATTTCCGGTCCATAAAATGCGACCAGCTTATTATTGTCGCAAGTCTGGGTACAGCTTGCACTCGTCTCATTTAAGGTCAAGGTCGATATCGTCTGATCTCTCATTTTACCGGCCCTCATCCCGTCAGTTAAACGAATCACATCGATCAAACGGTGTTTATAGTCAAAAATCGACAGGTTAGCAATGTGATCATTAGCCAATAAATTAATCATGTACTGCACTTGATGAGGCAGTAAGTAAACTGTCTCCCTGACTGGTATTCTTAGTTCTGTGACCTTCTGACTAATTTTGATGCTATCAGCCAGTTTGATCATTCCAAATGTAAAGATTTTCTCCACACGAAATCCATTATAATAAATGTCAATTTTGTAGTATTTCAGGCTATATTGTAATTTGCAAATGATTGTCTGCAAGCAGTAGTTGGCGTTTTGCAAATCCAAACGTACGTAAGCCTGATATTTTGGTTTTTTCAAGGCTGCTTTCTTGATCAACAATATCAGTATGATGCCAAGTATTAATAGAATAAGAATTAACAGTGTCTCGACTCCCCAAATTTCTGTCAACGCTTCTTGAATAGACTGCCAAATTTTTCCAGCTTCCAATACGTTTTTAGGCCTAATTGTGGTAGGTGGGTAAGTAACTACGAAATCAGCTCTTGCCAAATGCACGGTGGCTGCCATGAAGTACAAAGCTTTTATGCGCATAATTAGCCAAATGATAATGCAAGAATTCACAACTGTGACGGCCATTGAAAAAGCAAGACACCATGTTTCGGGCCTAAAGGGATTAAAACTGCGAATAGATGAGCCTATTGTTACAATTTTCTCATACAGAACAGTAGATAGGTCGCTGTAAATCTTTTCTTGCTGAATACTGGAATTCAGGGCTGCATTAAAGTCGAAACGTGCTTCGTCTTCTTTAGCCAAAATTTTGTCATATTCGTCACCTTGTACCAATAACGGTGGCAATTCTGCAAATAGACTTTGGTTCAATTCCAGAGCAGAATTCAAGTCACTTAGTAGGCTGTGATTTGAAAAGTAGTGTTTCAACACCATAATATTTAATGGAAACGTAGTGTTAATGTCAATTTCGGTGATTTCTGGATTACAATGTCTTTCGGTGAAATAAACATCATTAACTATAGCTCGTGATTCACAAAGCAGATTGACTATGTACTGTGGACTGAAATTTTCCAAGGTTTTGTCAATATCTCTTACATCTCTTATATGGTTTATATGGGTCGTTGAATTTTGAACGATTCTCCCGTTACGTTTGATATGGACTGTGCTGACATTACTGATTAATAGTTTACCGTCAGCGATGACATGGACTGCTGGCTGTAGGAATCTATATAGCAGATGCAACTCACACAGTGCTTTAATGTTAACCATACTACCAGTTATCAGAGCCAAGGAACATGTTAATTTATTTTTCGTTTGCAATTGAACATTACTGCTAGACATTCTGACAAACTGCATAGTTTCCAGACTATTATTCATGTGAAAAGGCAACTCGTTTATGTCAGCAGCTGTGAAGTAAAATGGGTTATCCTCTGAATAAGCAATGAACTTTGGTGCATTATACAGAATAGAGTAAAATTTTTGATTGTCTGGGGACCGAAGAGGAAAATAAGTGAATTCCCAAACCTTCAATGGAGATATGGCGCTTTTGAGGACTATGGGGGCCTGTATAATTATTAGCAAAACGTGAGTGTTGGATTCTTTGTGGATTGCTCCTCCCACCTTAGCCTGTGTGTAATAATAATTGGGGGTCTTGTAAATAAGCTCAAATTCAGGGGATATCC
>Ga0209367_1004988_pt1 | contig 18394 bp, 13 predicted proteins | sample WorMetLIZISLAND2_FD_187412 | JGI IMG/M metagenome (GOLD analysis project Ga0209367, IMG submission 187412) | Marine gutless worms symbiont microbial communities from Max Planck institute for Marine Microbiology, Germany - Olavius geniculatus... ... | reverse complement strand
ATTTGCTGTTTTAGTACTAAAATACTGTTTTCCTACTGGTGATCAGTTACAAAGATATTGCGCTTCAGATATTTCTTACACTAACCAAGCCACTTATAACGGTTACTTACTACCTAATAGCATGACGACACGCGTTATTATTTATTTGCTTCACCCTCAAAACCACTTGTTAGATGCAAAAATCTCGCAGATATCTCGTACATATGTCGAGTTATAGCCCATTTTGTCCCAAATTTCGTTCCAATTGCAACGACGGTCAGTCGGGGTAAAATTCGATTGGCAGCATTCGCTGGCTCATCCCCGAAAACCCGCATATAGACACAAAAATCTCGCAGATATCTCTTACACAGACCGCGTTATAGCCAACTGTGTCCTAAATTTCGTTGCCATGGCAACGAGGGTCGGTCGGGGAAAAATGCGATAGGCAGCATTCGATGGCCCATCCCCAAAACCCTCCTATAGACGCAAAAATCTCGCAGATATCTCTTACACAGACCGAGTTATAGCCAATTTTGCCCCAAATTTCGTTGCCATGGCAACGAGGGTCGGTCGGGGAAAAATGCGATTGGCAGCATTCGATGGCCCATCCCCAAAACCCTCCTATAGACGCAAAAATCTCGCAGATATCTCTTACACAGACCGAGTTATAGCCAATTTTGTCCCACATTTCGCGCAAAAATCGGCCGAAGGGTCTGACCTGTAGGTGAGTTTCTGAAAAAAGGTATATGTACAGCTAGAAAAATTTTTGCGTATATTTTACCCATTTGCCGGGAAGCCCCCCTTAGAGGGATTTGCATAAAATTTTGCATGACGGGTCCCCTCGCCGACGTAATCAACCCTGCCAAATTTTATCTCAATCGGGTCAGGGGTTTTGATTCTGTGGGGTCGAATTTTTGGCTTTCCCATAAGAAAGAGAAGTCGCCGTTAACACTGGGCTTGAACTACCGTTCAGCCTGTGATTAATTAAGTTTAGTTAAGGTTTGTTTTTTTATATAACTGTGCTACCATTGTATTATGGTGAATAGAGTTGTATATATAATAATGCCGTGGTGCTTGGCAAATAAGGAACAACTGAACCCGCGACGCAGCCAGCAGACATACCACCGCTCCGATTATCCACATATACCGTCATCCCGTAGCCCATAAGCTACTACTCATTTTCCCTCTTACCGAGAGTAGGAGGCTGAGTTGACATAAACGCACTGTACGTTAGCAACTTTCTGAAGGTTGCTTGCAAATGACTCGCTGTGAGATTTGAACCGCAACCTGAAAGTCATGAGTTCGACACCCTAACACCAAAGAGACACTGCAGGCTAGGCGGTTTCGTGCTGATGTTTCGTGTGACTTAAGACGATAGACTACACAAATCCTGCACAAACGCAGCCGGAATTTGAACACTGTCCTTTCAATGTCCGCCATTTGTTATTATTACTCAACCCAGCAGTTGATGTTCGTGTTACAATCACACCCGGGAGAAATAGAACGGTAGAATTACGGCGTACAGCCACGCCTTAACGTAACGATTGTGCGTCTGTAAGTTGCGCATTGGTCGACATAACGCTTACTGTCGCCGCGGGGATTATTCGATTGCCGGTCATCACACAACGCAGTTGTGCTGCAGCGTCGCATCATGGCTATAACGACAATCAACGCTTTGTGCGATGACATTATTTCAACAAAAAAGCGTTCGACGCTCTCTTGCTTCGCCCGGGAATAAATTCTATTTGCCCGCGTGTTCTTTATAACTTCCGCTCATAACTACAACTCAAGTCACGAAAAAACTTTTTCGTTTATATCTTCCCAGACATTGGCCGATAAAAAGAAATAATTCACTGGTAGACTTAATGGCAAATTTGTAATAACTATTTTATTAAAGGCCCGTCATATCTCAATGATGTTGCTGCATTACCTTGTGAAATATAATTATCAAACATTGCATCAACAGAAGCATAGCAGTACAGACCAGATGTATGATATAGATGGAGTGCCTGTGTTCGCGGAACTTAAGCTGACTGGTACTAAGCTAATTAGACCAGCTACAAATACATTGTTAATACAATATGCGAAGAAGCTACAAGCTTGTGTGACGGTGTCGTACGGATCATTTATTATCACCGCGATCTTAGTTTGCAGTGTTAAAAGAGAGACCCCTGCTAGGCCCTAAAGTACTTGATTGACGCAGACCGCCATGTGCGACTCTGTTGCTGAAAGACGTCGTCTTCTTTTGGTACAGTGATTTTCACATCAACTACAGCAAAAAATAAACTGCAACAAAGAATAAAGACGTTGGCGCAGATCACTTTTTTCACACATGACTAACAATCGATAACGGTGACAGCCGTCGTGTTGTAAGCAGTGATATTCCAGTAACTGAAACTCAAACTGATACTGAAATGATTGAGTTCAGTAAAACTCATACTGAAACCAATACTGAAAAGATTTTTAATACTGCGAACCTAGAGAGCTGATAAACTTAATGCTAGTAGGCAGAACTTAATGTTGGTAGTTAAGTTTTCAGTTGCGTCAATAAAAAACTGTAAGTGAAATGATGTAAATACTGATACTAAAACTGAATTGAAATAATTTCAAAAAACTTTATAGAAACTATGATGAAGTTTATTCGCCATGACAGGCAGTAAAAACAGAGAAAAAGCCATGCAATACAATGTAACAATAAACAAATCAGTGAGTCCAGATACTAAAACTGAAAACTGAAAAGAATTCAAATACCGTACAGAAACTTATAGGCCTGCCGCAATGATTGAGCTTAAACTTTATATAGAAGTTGAAACAAAATGATTTTCAGAACTGAAATAACAGTGGTTTTAAGTGGGTCGTGTCAGTGTGATAATCGTCGATTCTTGAGCCAAAATCAATAAAACCTAATTTGCTTCTCTCACCATAGCTGCTTCCTGCCAGATTTCAAATCTTCTGTACTAGCATATTTTAGGAAAACAATGGTTCTGCCTACAAGCACATTAGTTTTCAGACATACAGTGTATGTATCTTGGAAGGTAATGCAGCAATGCATTGCATATGCAGAACTCAATAACGACAGATTTATTGCAAATTTTCGACCAGTCTGTCAGCATAAGAATTCTGAAAATTGGTCGATGACATTGAGAAGAGACCAATCACTTATAGCGATAATGTAAACTTCAACTGATTTATGTTTGTATGGGCAGCTTGATACTCGGAAAATTCAGAAATACATAATTTTGATAGTTAATACGACTTATGAGGGAAAAAGTAGGAATGGTAGGTAATGCCGATTTCTTAGCGGCAAATATCCACAGATGGCACGTCTGTCACACAGTGAATGCAGTGTAATCGTTGAGCGGTTTCTGGGAAGCGGCGACGACAATCGGCGGCAGTGATGTCGTACGTACATGAAGCTGCGACGATTGGCGAGGCCGACTGGCAATCGCGTGAACATTGTGGAACGATCAAACTGGGTTTATGACGGACAGACGACAGTTTGACGGACGGACGGACGGACTGACGCTGCAACGCAGTCGCGCTCTCGCTCTTCATCCCCGCACACACAATCTCGTTTATCGATTGGTTCTTCGCATTCGATTCGCGTTTGATTCTGCCGTTGCCGACTTCACGACCGCCATCTTGTCACGTGATCAGGCACCGCACGACGACGCATGCGCAGCTGACGTCCGATAATTTCCGAGTCTATTCGAGCGCTCGACGCCTGCCCGACCAGCAGCTGTATACCGTCGACACGAGCCGCGGCTGTTCTTTCCTGTTTCTTTTTTTCTACCTCCTCGGAATATTCGCGCATCTGACATGCACAGTTTGCAATGTTCGGCCCCCTGGAGTACAAGACGGTTGAACAAATCATTTGTGTTAATGATTTTCTAGAGCGGAACCAGAGATAGTCAGCTGGAGATAGACATTCGATGAGTCCAAGTGTCTATATGTATAAACTTTTCTATCTTTATATCATCATTACCATCATTTAATCGCATAGCGCCGTAAATCTGATAGAATTAGGCTAAACCAAAGCCAGTGCCAAAGCTAAGCTCAGCACTATCGAGACCAAGGAAAGGTTAAGAACAAGCCTAGTATTACTTCACAAGAACTAATTAAATAAAAAAAACTGTTACGGTCAGCGTTAGAGTGTATAGGAGCAATTACAAGTCGGTGAATGAATTGGAAATGCACACGCAACACGCTTCGAGCTCTGAGTTAATCTCTGCCGTCGTAATGTCCGGCTTGAACATGCAGACAAAGCGAGGGAGCAAAATAGCGATAACTGCAAGCGTACAATTACGAGAACAGAAAGCCGCAATCAGACGGACAAGGTCGTCGAGAAAGCCTACTTCTCTGCGCCATGCACAGAAACGACCCAGATTTGCTGGCACGCTCGGCGGCATACAGTCCCGATCTGTGTGGCTGGCCAAGTCTGTTTCGAACGTCGTTGTCGTTGACGCGATCAATTAGAAGATCGATCGGCAGCCTCTCGTTACTTTTCGTCGCGTTCTCATGAGACGACATCGGTTGCCATCGGCTCGGCTACAATTACGCCTTTCAGCGACGGCAGGCTGCCTTCGTGTCAGTCGACAGTCAGCCTGCAGCCGGCCGAGCAATTGAAAATGCCGGTCGGCAGTCGATGCCGCGGTCTTGTATTCCAGGCCTGTAATCGCGCGTGTGGTCTGTCGGTCGGTCGGACTTTCTTGGTTGCCGTTTCCATGCGTCGTTCATTTTCGTTGTCTCATCTCGGCGACGTCGAGTCTTCCGAGGACGTGGATACACGCGTTCTTCATCGGACAGACATGCGTTTCTTACATCCACTCATCGCAATCCTCGTCGCCGCAAGCCAAGTTCATTCCAATCTGGTTTGTTCGATGGGAAAAAACCAACCGGTCGGTCGCGCCGTCACAGCCGGTGTCTCATTATAGGATCGCCACCCTCCTCCAGAAAAGTCTCTCCCTGCCTACATTTTACCGGCAAAAATCCGCCCCGCCCGGCGGCCGCCCGAGCGAGACGGATTTTTACGGGTAAATTGTCGGCAGGGGGAGACTTTTCTGGGGGCGATCCTATAATAAGGAGACTTTTTATAGAGTCGGCGATATTTTAATGAAGGTGAGACATATCAAGTCCGTGATTATCTCTCCTCGGACAGATTTTTCATGGGGGACATTTTAATGTGACAGTAACACCGGCCAGCCCGTGCGTGGACGCCGGGTGCTGCTAGCTTCGTCGTGGGTTAAAAAAGTAGGCGGGAGAGAAAGTTGCAATCTTCTAACAAACAGACGTTACAAATTTCCGAGAGAATTATGACACAGAACTGCAGATTTTTGACTCAAAGAATATGCTTACTCAAAATTTTAATTTTGCCCTTACATTTTCCCAAAATGTGCGTGTTTAACCCCAACTGTTGCATTTTTGAACGAACTGTTCGACAAAGAAGATTTTCCGACAACTTTCCAACAATTTTCCGACAACTTAAAATTTGTGGGGCAGGGCAGCTGCCCCTTTCCTGCTCCCCTTCCCCGGCCACAACTCCACCGGGTGCTGAGCGTTCGCGGCGGCGGATAATATACGCGAGATGGTCAGTCCGTGGTCCGCTCGGAATCTATCGGCTGTGGCGGCGGCGGTGGCCGATTTCCCACGAGGGCCGGCGAGCCCAGGCAGTGTGTGCGATATGACGATTGAAGGACGGACAGACGGACGTACGGACGGACGGGTCTAAATATCATAGTCTACACTGCACGCGGCGTGACAACCGTCTGTTTCAATTGCCGTACATCGACACGCCAGCAGTAGGCTGTCGCGTCGGCCGCTGTCCAACTCGTGACTATGGTATTGGACGATCGGTCGTCAGACGCGTTCAGTGGATCAGCCATAGGCGTGGTGGTCAGAGATGCAATGTTGACGATGATGATGAGTCGACAGAGTTAGTGTTCGCCCACTCTTACAGCAAAAACAGTCACGAATGTGCTAATAAAATATGCTCTGGCAAACAGTTCAGTTTATAGTTCACGCCGGAAAGCGGATGGCAGACGACAGTTGCGAAGAGATGCCGGCAGCGAGTTCCACGTGGACGGTCCTGCGACGGCAAAGCTGCGAGGACCGTAGCGGATTGTGCATGTCGCTGGAACGGCAACGTCACCCCGTGCAGCTGAGCGTAGGTGCCGACGGCTGGGGTTCTCGGCGACCAGTTGATACATGGTGGAAAGATAGTTCGGCGCCAGGTTGTGCAGACTGTTAAACACCGTCATGCACAGTTTAAAGTCTACACGCTGCCGGATTGGCAGCCAGTGCAGAACGTCACGTATGGTGGCAGAGATGCTGTCATACTTCCGCTAGCGAACAATCAGCCGAGCTACAGCGTTGAGAACTCGTTGGAGCTGCCGCAGGTGGACGTCGTGTACGCCAGCGAGCACCGCGTTACAGTAGTCGATCCGACTGACGACCAGTGTGTTCACAAGCGTAGTGATAGTGTCGGACGTCAGCATTCGTCTGATTGAACGCAGCTGCCTCAGACAGTGAAAACAGCGACCGAATGTAATCTGCGAATATGAGCTCCTAATCGATAGTGACGCCGAGGCAGGTTACTACAGGAAGAAGATCGACGACTGAACCGTTGGCAACAAGGACGGAGCCGTCAACTTTGGCAAGCTGATACTTCTTGCCGAGACACGTAAACTGCGTTTTCTCGGCATTCAGCTTAAGTCTGCTGGAAGACATCCAGAGGCCGATATACATTCTACCAGGCGTGCAAACGTTGCTTCACAGTTAATCGCCGATGTATGAGTGTCATCAGCGTACTAGTGGACGCTGACGCCGTGACGTGCAGCGATGACCAGCACATCAGCGGTGTACAACAGGAACAGGATCAGCCCAAGGACACTACCTTGTGGCACAGGGACATCTATCCTCCCTTTGACACATTACGCAACCCCCCCCGCTCTGTAGTCTCCACTCTAATGTTCAATCCTCCCTTTTCAAAATCATAGGCGGATCCAGGAGTTGAAGTTGGGGGCCAAAGTCGAGCGCCTAAGGCCTGGTCTGGATCTGTCAAAAGTGTCTATGGCGCGCCTGGTTATGGCTCTCTCGCTTTGTCCAGTGTCTGAATTCAGAAACACGATGGCAATCTTCTGCCGGACGTTATCTAGTACTTTTGGGAAATATCTCAAGACTTTTTTAACTGTCATCTTATAGCATGAAACCCTAAGATAAAGCGCACTCGTAGTGGTTATTGCCGTCCCAAACAGTCAAAAAATTGAGTCGATTGAAATTTCTGTGTCAATAAATGACGCGACAAAAAATTCACCCCATTTTTTATTGCACGATTCGGTATTCATTGTTTTAACTTTTGTGTTATTTTGTTGTGTTATTTTGACCTTTTATTGTGCGATGGCCTGCTTTTACTGTGTATCTGCGCACTATAAACCCATGATGATGATCATTATCTGCTCTTGACTAGTTTTGAAGCCCCGATTTATAGGGCACTGCGCTGGTCGTTTGGTAGCTGCGCATAAATCGAGTGTCGTCGCCGTGATGCGCGGTCGATGAGCACATTTAACTCGACGTTTCGTTGCAGCTGTCGTCCATGCGTCCTACGTGTGGGGTCTGTTTCTCTCTGTGTGTGTGTGTGGTCTGAGGACATGATCGACCTAGACCACCCACCCAGGCAGCCAGCTTCCTACATCTCGTTGACGAGCACACACGGCGTCTAAAACCCGGAGTCCGTTACTTTGATTTGTTGTAGAATTGCTAGCAAGCTGTATAAATAGAACGACATGATAAAATTTGGTAGACGGTTTATTGTGCAGCATCTTGTAAAACAAATCAAAAGACGTGTACAGTGCGACGTAACTGAACTGAAATGAACTGAACTGACACGGTCTAGTTTTTGACCAACTGACCAATAGGCAATGGTTGACGCTTCCGTTAGCGTAGTCATGTAAGCCACCGACGCCGTTAGACGGTGTCTACTGTAATGCATTATTGCTAGCCCACTGGTCAGTTCGTCAAAAACTAAACCATGTCAGTTTAGTTCAGTTCAGTTACGTCGCTCTATACTCGTTTTAAGGTTGAAATCTAAACAAGTGGGGCTACTTAAAGTTACCGTAATGTGTCAGTGTAGCTATTGAAGCAGAATGTCATCGTCGTCGCTGCAACTGGTTGCAGCAACTGTTGCAGCGACGATCGTCCGCCCCGCAACAATCGCACCGTGTATTCAGGCGTCCGTTTAACATCCATCCAGCCACGGAGGCAAAGAGACGCCATTGAGGGGGAGGGGGAAATCAAGACTAGCGACAACCTTCTGCTCGCGTCGGTGGCCCCGATGTCGTCGCAACGTCGATCGTCATCAAAAATTAATCAATTCTCTCGGCCGAATGACGTGATTTCGCATGCACCCACCCTCTCTCATTCTAGCGTTACGATTCCAGCGCCGCGGACCAACCACAGGTTCCTCGATGGTCGTGTGTGACTACGCCGGCAAAACTATACGACACTGCTAGCTTCAAACCGACGTGTGTCTGGCCAACTGGAACCAAGCACCGACCATAACACGGATCTACTAACGCTCCCCGGACCAGACTTTGCGTACAAACCATAGCCTACTATAGCAAGGTCACGGGATAGGCCAGAGAGCCAAGGCATTAGGCTACCTTCGTACAAATGATGATTCGGTGGAAACAACCAGGAAGAAATATAAGTTAAAATATTACCACTAATGTCTGCATGTTACCGATTTTTATTTGAAATTGTGTGCAACGGTATAACGTTTTTCACTGTTCAGCCTGTTTTTACAGATAACGTTGAATCAACATTCCACATCAAAAACAAAACTAAAATCACGCAACAAAGCCCAGGCGTTAAACATTAAAAAAAGATGAAAAAAGAAGAAAAAAAGAAAAATTGTAAACAAATCTTAGTGGCAAAGTTGTTAATTGCGGCAGTGGCAGTTGTGTAGGCCTATGGCTTTGTACAATAATTACAAATCAAAACGTATATTTACGATTTTTGGCAAACATTGTCCAGATAATACGTTGTACGAAAAACGGACAAAATTTACTATAAGCTTAATAGCAAATAAAATTATGACGTTATCAAAAATGCTACTTTTATGCAAATGTGGCATTTAATTGAGTTTTTGCAATAAAAACAGCACAATTTATGAAAAAATGCAATAAAAATTAGTCAGATAGAAAACATAAAAAAATATTTTGCCAAAAATAAGTTTTAGCTTTAGTTATGCTTATCGCCATATTAGCAGTGGCTGTCGCGTGCGTTATAGGATGTTTACACGATCCAGCAAACGTCCAGCAAACGTCCAGTATTAGCATATGTATTTTCAATACATTTGCTGGAAGTTTGCTGGACGTTTGCTGGATCGTGTAAACACCCCATTACGCGAACGTTATTGTGCAGCAGCCGTTATCAGCGTCGTCCGTGCGGCATGCATTAGCGTCGGAGTAGGGTGCTTATTTTAAATAAAGTTTTTGACTTTAAAGTTGTTAATAGCAATTTTTGTTAAAGTTGTTGACCACCACGCAAGCAGCTACAAACGAACAGGATTATTTTTCAATACATTTTGCTTATTTTGATGAGATCACTGTAAGAATAGTGCTTTATTTTACGTTTTACGTGTTGACTACCAAAACGTTGGATTCTGAATGAGACTGGCGGATGAAAGTTATGTAGTGCGACAGTTTCATGGCCTTGGCGTATAACGAGTGGCGCTCGTTGGACACACAACCTTATTACCACTGCCTGACGTTCAAATGGCCGTCCAATCATCATTCGTACGCCCGAGTAGCCGATAAAAGCCACATAAAAGATCATGAAGTCACACGCGTGCGGAAACACGGCACAGCGGGACGACTGAAATGCGAGACTGAAATATAAAGGAAAATGAGCGCTTGGGTTGGATGGTGTTATGATTTTATGATATATGATATGATATCGAATTTGCACTTAAAAACTGACAGACAGGCTGTCGATTTACTCTACTACATAAACTAAAAAGAAATGAAGTGTATTAAATAAAAATAAACTGACAGAAACTGAAATTGGAGTGCAGTTGATAAGGTTGATAACTTGATATACGTAGTTTTACAAGCGCTAAGAAAGAACGGCCTCTGCGTCAAATCTTTGACGCCGTTTGTCGAACGCCCGGTGCAAGTGCACAACATGCAACGTTTGCCGAAATGATAGGCTTATTTGCATAACTGGATATCTGATATATTCTGCAGTCAAAAAATTGTATGGTTTTTAACGGTATAGTTTTACATGACTTTTTGCGTGCAATCATAACCTTAAACATATTATTTCATGTTCATGGCTGAAGTTAACTACATTAACCACACATGGAATTTGTTTTTCCCGAATTTTTCAGCCCCGAGCTTTTAGTGCTCCATTTTCCAGTCTCGCATTTTCCACCCCTGCATTTTTGACCGTGCCTGTGCCACAAATTCCAGTCTCGCATTTTCAGCGTCCCTGTTAATTCTACACATAAGTCATCAAATACAACAGCAGGCAAACCATACACCCTACACATATTGTCAATACAGAATGCTACTAGCAACTGTGCCTCCACACATAACAACAACAGCCTAAAATAAGAAAGTGCAACCACGGGGTTAAAATGACAGCTGTAGTTGAAAACACAATAAAACGACATCACAAAACTAAATGGTGGTTACGAGTTTGTTGACTATTATGCCTCCGCCATGAGCACTTTTGGGCATCTTTGACCCCACCATGACCTTGACAATGACCTTTTGACCCTAAAATTTGACGCGTTCGTCCTTGCCCCATAATCCGTTAGTAATGAAAGTTTAATCAAATTTCATCCACAAATACCCAAGATATCTTGGTAACAATGTCTGTTCGGGACACGCGCATGGACGGATGCACGCACGCACAAACAACCTGAAAACATAAACCTTCGGCCACTGTGTTGGCGAAGACATAAAAACAGTCAATTCATCTGATAAACAAAGATCAAACAAACTACACGGTGGTCCAAAAAATGTCCCAACTTGTTTTTGTCAGAACTTTGTCAAATCTCCATTGAAGCTGCTAATTTTTGGCATACAGATGGCCAAAATGATAGCATTATGTGTGGTACACTCATTTTTCAACTCACATAATTTATGTCAACGCACTACCATGTAAAATGCAAATGCTCCAAATTGTTACATTACGCAGTGATAATCAGTATCAGATTGCTCATAAATTCATTATCAATTCAGCAGAGAACCTCAAGTGATTCAATAGTTTTGTGGTATTAAATATTTTATGCTAAAAACAGCAGACAGCAAAAAAGCTGACTGATGAGCTCAAAACACGTCTAATCCATCAATTAGGGCTGTGCAGTTTGATCAGTTGATCATTAATGCCGCTATCAGCTGTGGCGTCACATCTAAGCCTTTGTGTATACTTTGGACATAAATTCTGATAAGTTAGAAGAAAGTTGTTACAGAAACTTATAATTCTGCTAAATAAATAACATTTCAGTGTATTGTGTGCTTAATTAAGTCGTAAGAACTTTTACGGGCATAACAACTCAGCATTATGCAACAATTTGTAGCATCTGCATTTTACACGGTAGTGCATTGACATAAATCAGATGAGGTGGATAGTGAGCGTACCTCACAGAATTCTTTCATCTTGGCCATCTGTGTGCCAAAAATTATCAAATTTGGTACAGATTTGACGAAGTTCTGACAAAAACAAATTGGAACATTCTTTGGACCACCCTGCATATAGAACACGATTGCAGAGTAGACAGCTTACCATCAATGCCAAGCTGGCATAGTTGCCGACCTTGCGGTGACGGCTCGAACTCTGTGATTATCTCCATGCATTTCTCTACAGTCACCTGACTCATCTGAAACATGGATTGATAGGTACCAAGTGCATACTAATCTCCTTGCAAAACAGTTAACTATTTTAATGACAGACCGACAAGCCTGTGCAAAGCTAAGACTGTCCATGGTAGCTGCCATGGCACGCTGCGATATTTACCTTCGCCAAGGAGGTTATGTTTTTGCCAGACTTTGTCTGTCTGTCTCTATGTCTGTGTGTCAGCAAGATAACTCAAAAAGTTATGGACAGATCTTTCTGCAATTTTCTGGGAATGTCGGGAATGGCAAAAACTACCAGCGATTCAATTTTGAGGGTGATCCGGAAGGAATCCTGGATTCTGGATCACTTTAAAATTTTCGTTACCATTGCTTTCAATGGGGCATACGGGAAACCACGGCCAAACCGAATATGGTGCTGCCACCTGGCGAACAACATGGCCTTGGCGGAGGTCTGCAGGCTCTGACTGCTTTCTAGTTATAGCAATGACATTAGTGTTGGCCAACCAACAGCTATCAGCCTAGCTGAGCCAACCTAGCAGCAGCTATTAGCAGCATGGTTCTATGCTGCAATTGTAGCTATCTGAAAAATCCAGCCCTGTGACTTTGGCCTTTGACCTATGACCATGAAGTTCAATAGGGTTCTTAAGGATATCGAGATACATGTTCGCGCAAAAAATTTCATCTAGCTAAGTGCAGCAATTCACAGATTTTGGTGTTAACAGTGAAAATACGAACAAAAAAAACAGACTGCAGCAGTGCCGAAAACAATACTGCTGACGCTAACATGAACAGTAATTAATAAACAGATTTTTCTGCTGTCACATCTACTCTAATCGACATCAGCACGGACAGATGCCACGAATGATGCTGGCGCGCTCCTCACAACAATTAACTGTCATGGACATCCTAAACACACTATGAAGTTAGAAAATGCAGCTCATTTGAAAGTCATTATATTTAAATATTATGTCTAGATCAATGTTATAAAAATTACTACTTTTCTGAAGTCTGTGATCAACTTCATCATTTGACACTACTTCACTGTACTGCAATAGCGATGATATTTTCAGTATTTTCTCTTGGGTTCAATGACAAAGGACTAAAAGCCAGACAATCTCCATGAACCATTATGCAGAGACAGCACTTTTAGATGTGACTTAAAAACAGCACTGTTCAACAGGTACTAGTGTAATCAGCACTAGAGAGACATTGCATCAAAATCCGCCATGTAAATTCACCCATCATAGATACTGACATCGACTGTAAGGTCTTCAGGACTGACTGTGTCCATAAGGACACACTGCATGTAACTCGGCTAACACCGAAAAGCAGACTAATGACTAGAAACTCACTCTAAATAAACAGCATTCTCTTTCACAGTAAAGGTTGGCTATTCCTATATAATAAATCAATAAACTCTATTTGTTACTGTACACGCATGACTTACGCCTTGCTCTGCTTCGAGAAACAACAGCAACTCATCCATATTCATGAAATCTGATGCACTTGCATACCTGCAACATTGAGTCAAAATGTACGCATTTCCACCGACTGCTAAACTAACACCTACTGGTTAACAACAAAACTACAACATATAACTGCCAGCACTGCAATAATATGCTAGAACGACAAAAACACTACCAAAAACACCCACTGTATGTTCTTTCATCTAGTTTAATTTATAGCACTGAATGGCCTATTTTGTGCTGATGTGCCATTAAGAAACTACACACTCATTCACTTTTTTTCATAAAATTTCTGTCCACAATTTACAATGAAACCAGACTGAACAACCTCAAATATGGTCAATTTCAAAATTAACTAAAAAATATCATCACTCAACAGAGTCATGCATTTTATAGTAAGATTTATGAATTGCATTTCTTAAACTCAACCAGATTTCCAAAAGCGCAAGATAAACAGACCGCATGAGCAGAAAGTAGATTTCCGGGCGAGTCGAGACTTCTTTGAACAAACTGATGAACTCGACACTTGTCAGCCGCTCTCGACAGGCATCCTTTGATGACGCCATCTCCTGAAATCAATCGACAAAAATCAATCACTCACTCAATCAAAGTGTGGATTTATACAATACGTGAGTTCATGTTTCGTCGAGAAGTAGGATTATCTTTTTTCTAATCAGCATCCGCTTAATCTGACATCCGCTAAGAACCGAATCCGATTAACTTACTTCTTATCTATAGATTAAAAAGTGTACTGAAAACCGATTAGAAAGTTTCTAATCGCTAGGGATTAAGAAAATACGCCTATTCTTTTGCATTGGAGCTGTCTGGTGTTAATCGGTAATGCTCGAATTAACTTTGGTGTTAGCTGCCGTTTCCGATTATCTTTCTTCTTATCTGGTAGATAATCGGAAATGTTGGTTCTTAGAAGAAAGATAACACTGAATTCTAAATTCAGTTCATGTTTCCGATTATCTTGGTATTTATTCTAAGAGAAAGTGTCGACCGAAGCAATAATCCTACTTCTCGACGAAACATGAACTCACGTAATGTGTGGCTTTGTAAAGTGCCTGCCTGTCAAGAGGAGCAAAAAGGGCATGTTTTCCCAGGCCTCACGACATTTGGGGGCCCCACCGTCACTCAAAAAATATATTTGCTATATGTTTGACAGCCGTACTGATCAATTGAACTGAGCTTACGTCAGCGTCGGTTATTTTGCGACAAGTTTTCCAACAAATCTGACTATTTCTTGGATGAATGAACGCATTCAGTATTCTAGCCTGCTCCCCAGATATATCTCCATATAGAGCCCTGCGTGAATATTTCCTGGGCCCCAACGTGGGTTTTGTCGCTCTGGGTAGAGTGCCCCTTAAACAGAGTTCAAAGAGTCGCCTGCTATAAGTAGGCACGATGCAAAAGCCACGTCTTAAGGCTTGATTTGAAACACTGTCTAAAACTGTCTATAGTGATTTCACTGTTTTTCAGTTCAAATGGAAGGTTGCTCAACATGGTTGGTACTGATAAGGAGAAGCTGCGCTGAGCAAACCGAGTGCCAGACAATACTAAATGCAATCCTTTGTTCACTCATTAGTCTGTTCATTGCTCCACCTATCTATTCACTCACCGGCAGATAAAATTCAAGGAAAAAAAACTGAAAAAAATGCTGCGTACTTTGAGTTTCTGCTGTATCTTGACGGTGGCGAGACTGTTGTTGAGCTTCTTCATGAGTCGAACGACTTCAAACTCATCAAGAACCCCGACTCTATCTACATCTGCACTGTCAAACATCTCTTGTAACCATGTGCTAAGCCGACAACGTCAAGGACAACAACCAACTCGCGACAGAAAAAAAATATTATTATTATCACCACATTCATTACGTCCAAAAAGGAGATTATGCTTTCAGGTCTGTCCATTCGTAAGCAAGATATACTCAGAAAGTTACGAATCGATTATGATCAAATTCTGTGGAGGGGTTGGGTAGTAGATCCCAAGAAGAAACTGAATAGATAGTGGTGACGAACCATATTTTTCTGGCTTTGCGTTTACTAGAAACGCAGCATTCGCACAAAGGATATTTGTCTCGGAGCTGTTGCCTCTCAGCCAGAGAAACGCCGTCAATACTCAACCGAGCTACAGTACCAACACACATGCCATGCACAACACTGACTGAACTACTTACCCAGAGTTACCCTGATATAATAACAACTGTGATAATAACAAAAAAGCTCGCAAGCTCCTAGCCGATCTTGGAAAGAGGATGTCCATCAACATCGGTGAGGCTAGAGAGACCAGCTACATATTTCAGAGGATTTCTGTTCTGGTGCAGCGCTTCAATGGTTGCACAACAGCTTACCGACTGCTGACTGCATGGATGGAGGATCATACCCACCTTTGTACTGCTTAGTCGATTTTTAAACTCCCTCGGGACCTGCTGCTGAGGACAACAAAAATACAGATAATAAATGACTTATAAAGCACCATACCCAGAACCACAGAGGCGCTGAAAGTGCCAACCCCCAAGTTAGAACTTTTTCCTATTACTGCAGAAATTCATTTTTTGGCCATCCTAATAAGCCACATTATGGGAATTGCCCGTCCGTCCATCCATCCGTCCCGCATAGACAACTAACTCATAAACAAAAAAAACGTACAAAAACTGGTGCAAACGTTTCCCTGGACAGATATAAATGTGTACCAATTTTCACTTCGAAAGGTCACAAGTCGAGATCAGGGATGTCAACAAGAAAGCCTAGCTAACGCAAAGGGCAACGCGCGACAGTGGTGCATGTATGAAGGCCCACTGCGAACCAAATCTAAGCTCACCGATCTCAGCAACTGACACTGGGTACGATGCATTCACATACGCCAGATGGCGCCACCGTCTCGTGTGGCTGCTGCTGTCTGAGTGGCCAAATGCAAGTAATTTGAAGAGGGTGCCCAAGTTTGACAACCCCTCCCCCGTACAAAAAAAATTCCTTGAACGCAGGGGGCGAAATTTAAACTAGTGAGAACTACAGTTGGGCTCGTTAACATCCCTGACTAGTGTACTGTACCCAGTAGAAACACAAGCAGTCATCACCTGATTTGTGTCGGCCTGTGGTCAAGTATGTAAGACCGGTCACCCAGATGTTGGCTTCGTCGGCACTGTTTGCTATGAGGTCGAGTGACTCGAAATTGTCGCCGAAAATGACGGAGAAAATGCACGCGTCCTGCCACGAGCTGTCGAACTCCTTACTGCGCAGAACGTCCGTGTTGCGGCCGACACGAACCTCCTTGATTTGACTTATCACAACTGCAACAACAACGAACGTACAAACATTAATACAGGTAAATAACCAGGTAACACTGGGCACCTGGTAACAGCTTTCAATCGATAACAAGAGCACTGTTTGTAATTTCTACTGCCCGCGGAAGCGACGGCAGTACTGTTTTCAGCATCATCGCTAAGTTTTTTCTCCGATCCTCAGTTAACACGAACCACTATACTTAACTCGATAAAATTTTGCATTAATATGTACCTACCTCGACAACCTATAGAACCCTGTTAAGTTTCAAGATCATACGTCAAAGTAACATAGATTTTTGTGTGTGTTGCGCGGGATTCTCAAAATGTCAACCACGTCTCTAAATATTTGATGATGATGATTATGATGACGATGAAAGACGAATTAACTGTAGCGTGGCGTTAAGTCCTAAGACTACAAGGACACGTAACAATAAGCTTAAACAGTGAAGTCACGTAACAGTAGTCAGTGCAATGAGACGTTGTTAGTCATGACTGTAAGACCAGGCAAAAAGTTCGGTTTTCAGTCTGCTGCGGAAAACCTGCAACGACGGAGACGACCAGACCGACTCCGGTAAACTGTTCCAGACCGATGCAGCAGTCGTTGGAAAGGTGATGGCAGGCAGACACTAGCAGGATCGCACTGGGAGTGAATTTCGAGCAAGAGAGCTATATATAGTACCGGTGCCCTTAGTATCACAGGCATCACCGTTACTTAGAACGTAACACGACAAGACAGCAGACATCCATGGGTCGCTGCATCACTGTATCACTGGGAGAGTCAGTAAAAATTTTAAGGTCTAGCTCGAAATATTATGGGTCATTTCGTGAAGGAATATCAACCTATCAACCGGCGATGCACAAGCATCCCATGTAGTGGTTTGGATAGTAAGTATACGGTACTGTATAGAGACCTTTACACTAATGTCGCCGCTGCTGCATCGGCCATTAAATGTCACAGCGAGGAGGTGCTCGAAACATTAGCTAAGCAGTGGGGCTGCAGCGGACACGCAGTATAGTGGACAAATTGAAAGACATCATTAGAGACGCACTGCAGCACGACGTCTAAGTAGACAAGCCGGTAGACGACGTAGACTACTTAGGACGCACGCTCGCAGTACTGCCAACAGATTGAGGACAGACAGACAGTCGATGCAGAGACGCAGACACCCACAGACATGCTGTCTGACAAAAAGGGTCGCTTATAGCAATACAAGACAAGTAACATTGGATGAGGTTAAGTTTTGGTAGGACGTTGATGAAAGGCCACGTGACTAGCGGTTTCCAATGACGACAACGCGTCTATCTTGGACGGTTACAGATATGCAACCTCAAAGATGTCGGGGTCACGAGTTTGAACTTTTGGAGTCATGTGACGTCATCGATCACGTGACCGTTGGATCCGCCTATCCCGAATACCCTATCCTAGAACATATATCTCATGTGTCGGATATTTGCAGTTGTCTGGCGGAAAACTGCTTCCTGCCCAGCTTTTTGCCACACGACGCTGTTGCCCTAAGATAACGAAAATTTCCCCCCGACTAAGCCGTCACGCAAAGGAACGTGAAACACTGAGCCCCCCCCCCCGATGTGCAGATGAATTTCACCAATATTACAGTACCAGTGTGTGGCGGCGATATAAAGGTAAGCGGCTTAGTAAAAGGCGCTGTCATCACAGCTGTATGCATGCATTGCAGTCACTTCATGGAAGTAGAAATCACTCTCACAGTCTTCAGCCAGAGACTCAACGAGAGCCGGACATTTCCCCCCTGGGCCTGTCAACCGCGGACGTTCCCCCCTTGGAC
>Ga0209367_1004987_pt1 | contig 18394 bp, 15 predicted proteins | sample WorMetLIZISLAND2_FD_187412 | JGI IMG/M metagenome (GOLD analysis project Ga0209367, IMG submission 187412) | Marine gutless worms symbiont microbial communities from Max Planck institute for Marine Microbiology, Germany - Olavius geniculatus... ... | reverse complement strand
GCCACGTGACCACGTGACTGTCCTGAGGCCTGGCAATTTTTTGAGGGGTCCGTCCAGGAATCGAACCCAGGACCTCTCGCTCTGGTGAAGTTGACCTGAGTCCAACACTCTAACCACTCGGCCACCAAGCTCCACGATCTGTTGGTGCTGTCTAAAATGCAGGAAAGTGATGAGACATAATACCTCTGATGACAGTGATAAGGCACATGATTAAAGCACATATAAAGCATGTATAAAGCACAGGAAATATTTGTGGCTGCTGTATGTTAGGACCTGCTGGTGCGGTCTAAAGCACAGGAGAGTGATGAGATGTATTACCTGTGGGCAATGCGGTTCTTCATGGAGTTTAATCGACGTGTGGACTTTCGAGTGGCTCTCGTCAGGTGCTGCATTTTATGTACTAACTCGTTTACTCAGTGGTCATCAAGTCTTGTTGCATGCATGGAGCTGCGTGGATAGATGGTTAGAGGCATCTGTGCTTTTTCATCGGAAACCCATCTCAGAGTTACAGAGCATCACCTGCCATATGGAATTACACCGTGTTACCTGCCACCACCCCAGCCAGACAGGTTGGTACTTGATTTACCTACCACAGAGGGATAGAAGGCTGAGTGTACCTGGGTGGTTAGTTAAATATACTGAGATATTTTATCTGTTTGCAGACAGTCACCTACCCAGGTACTATCTGGGCTGGCACAGGGCAACTATGTTGATCGGACACAGCATGTTAAGTTAACCACTAACCACTAGATTATCCAAGCCACTGCTTTGAAACTAGAATTGTTCTGTGACAATACATCTTCAAGTTGGTGTGCATGTTAACATGTTAACTGTAGTTGGAGCTTTACTTCCAAACTAGCACTGTGGCTTGGTAGTCTAACGCTAACGTGCCAGACTTCTAATCCTGAGGTCACTCAAGAGGCGCAGGTTCGACTCCGCACCAGGACACTGCCGAGTAACGACCTTAGGCAAGTTGTTCACACACATATGCCTCTGTCACCAAGCAGTATAACTTGGTACCAGCTTCACCGCTGGGACATAAACAGGCACACCACGTGATACACTGGCCCCTTATCTGTGGTCTCGCAGTGTAAAAACTGGTGTCTGGCTGAAGGCCTTAGGAATTGGAGATCAGCGCCGACCCATGGGCCTTAAGGCTCGGGGAAGGACTTTACGTTTTTACTTAGCACTATTGCTTATTGGCTTTTGCATCGTGTCATAAATATTTTGTCAGTTATCGTCAGTGTATAACTGATTTGAGACCTATCTGTTTGTGCAATAGCTGCAAAGTTTGCGATTTGGAACGGACAACTGTAAATTTGCATACTAACTAACTAACTAATTTACAGTGCTGAAAACGGAATAACGCCAGCTGCCATCATAACTATGTATCTTGCACTGATGTAGAGATTGTCTGCAGTGTGTCACGTAGTGAACTGCTGTTGCTGAACTCACTTCACTATGTTCAAATCAAGCTGCGGACCTACTATGACATGATGAGTGTGTTTTTGTATTTTGGAGAGATTGTCTGTCTGTTGGTCTGTCTGGCTGTGTAGTATTCGTGTATACATTGTGTGCAGTGAAACGCTGTCGATCAATTCATTTCACTATGTTCAAGTCAACCTGCAGACTTACTATGACATGGCGCAGCAGAACAAGAAGGAGGCCAAACGTTGGTCTCGCAGGTGACGGCTTGATCTAATTTCACTTGAAAGTTTACTTTTACACACAGCTCAAGTCAACACATCATTCTTGAGTTAACGCGCTTGACTTATTTTGTCTCAGATTTTCTAAGTGTTTGCATTAAACTGTATTACCGCAAGTTTTGTTTTTCCAAAATATGCATCATTTTGTGAAGGTCTTTGACGTCTGGTAATACTGATCCTTGATCTTTCCCAGTGAAAATAAGCACACCGATTATTTCTGTCCTGTGAAATGTTTACACAAATTTGGAAATTGTGCTTTTTGTTTTAGAATTAGGCAGCCATATGGGAGAGACAGACCTCCCCCCTGTCTTCCAGTAGACAGCATTCTGAAATTAATGACTGTCTGGAGGATAACAGGGAAGATTATTAGAACTACCATTATTGTTAATTACACATGCGCACATATAATGGAGTCTTTACAATTTTGGGTTTAGCTCATTTTTGTTTTGTGTTTCTGTAAAGGTTAAATTTTCTGTTTCTTCATTGTAAAGGTTAAACATACCATTCCATTGCTATGTGTTTGTGTGCATTTTGCCTGGAAAGGCCATCCCCAAAATGACCTATGTTGGGTGGGACAACACTCATTCACTCACCCTCCACGGGACAGACAGACAAACAGCGGGACAGAGAGGTGGATGGGACACGTATAGTGATGGCTGCATTACAAACAGTAAAGCTCAAATTCCATTACGCCGACTTTCACCGAAACTTCCCCATGGGGAAAGTCGTGGACACAAATCATGAAAGTCGCGGACACAAGCGGTGACAAATCATGAAACCGTGAAGTTTCGGTGAAAGTCGCTGACACAAATCACGAAAGTCGCGGACACAAACCATCTGGACATGTCGAGATGTTTGCAACAAAGTCTGGGACAAGTTCGCGACAAAGTTGCGGACTGTGTCGCTGACTTTCATGATTTGTGTCCGCGACAAGTCCACAACTTTGTCGCGAACTTGTCCCGGACTTTGTCGCAAAGTCGGCGTAATGGAATTTGGGCTTTAAAGAATCTTCTTCAAACAACAATACAAGCTTCATGGCCAACCATCAACAATCCTGGAATCAGTGTCGGTTTAAGCTTAATAGTGTGATGGTTGAGGTGTTCTTGCGATCGCAACTCCGTCTTGACGCTATCAAGCGGTTACTGCTTGGATGGGTGAATGTCTCTAGGCAGGTAAACCGTCTCATTATATAGCCAACACCAAAGTTGACTTAGCCTTCTATCTCTTTAGGGTAGGTAAACAGTACCAGCCTGTTCGAGTCGGCTTATGGCAACCAGTGTCGGGTGGTGAAGCACTGAAGCGCTATAATTCTAGAATAGGTTTTCTTTGTAGAGCTATATTGTTTAATTATAAGCACTGTCCGGATTTTATTAACTTGTTTAGCAATTTGTTATCACACTCCAGATGGTGGTTGAAGTTGTGAGAGGCAGATAGATTGTTAATGCATTGATTTGTTGTTATGATTTATGATTGTTGTTGATTGCTAAAGTATTGATTGTTAGAATGCACCTGGCACTGAAGGCTTACAACGAACTGTTGAACTGCGTCAGTGCAATGGATCAGTCCAGTGACACAGCAGTCCGTAGCAGTGCACAGGTCATCAAAGGTCTGTATACATGTTTATATATACAGTTATATGTGTGCAGTGCGGAAATTTAAGGTCAGTACGTTTTTACGTGCGAAAGCATCTACTGCTTTCAGCGCGTCTTAGCCGTCACAATTGTGTCTGTCTGTCCGTCTGTCACAGGGGTGGATCAGTCAAAAACGGTTCAAGCTAAGATCACCAAATCTTCACCGTCTGCTGCCTGGAAGACTCTAGTTTTAGGAACCGTAAAGCTTTTCCATAAATTAGAAGGGGGTCACCTCGAACGAGGGCGCTAAATGAGGGGATGGGCAAAATTTGTGGTTTTTGGCCAATAAGTCGCTGTATTTCAGTAACGGTGCAAGATAGGGCCTAGGTTACTATTAATCACTAATAGGAAGTCGTACACTGACTCTCGATTGGCGCTGAATTCAGTGACCTTGAATGACCTTGAACGCCAAAATAGGGGGTTTTATGGATTTTTTGGCAATTTTGGGCTGCGACACAAGTCTATATCATTCACAAGGTGGCGCCACTGAACTATCATTATGCGATCCAGATAGAGAATTTGGTATGTGTATATTAACTTAGCGTGAACACCCCAATTTTCAGCTAAACTAGGCCTACTGAACCGGAACTGCTATAGGCTTTCATTCATCTCGTGAGCATCAGCTCAAATTTCTTGTTTAGTGTTTTTATGAACTGAGCCACGCAAAGTTATCGATTCGATTCAATTGGTTTTTCAAAGCATTTGCCAGCAAACTGCAGTTTCAAAGGAAGGCTGCCAGATTGGCTATCGACAAAAAATTGCAGTCTTCAAGCGAGGTGCAAGGATGCACATCTAAGGTGGGAAGCCAGTTCATGCAAACCTTAGTATCATGGGTAAGTCATTCTCTGATGGTGGTTGACTGTTATTACCTCGTCATGCAGTTTCCAGCAAAAACTACAAAAGAAACAGATTTATGCAAATTTTGAACCAGAACCACAGTTGTTAACGAAACAGAACCCACAACGATTTCTCACCAACACCTTGATTATTTTAAAAACAGAACCAAATTTTTAATAGAAACTATTTCGTTGACCCCTAACATGTTCATTTGTTACTGGTGTCATCTGGTAAGTGTGGAATGCTCGTATGAGGTATTTGGTCAGCTGAGCCTTTTGTAGTAGTAGTACTTGCGAGTGTTATAGTAATTTTGTAGTTGTCTCTTGTAAAGGTAAAGGTTGTCAATTTGTATAGCACATCACCGCGAGCATGCGCACGCCTCTAATGCGCTTTCGTCACTAACCAGAGCCGCCTGCCGCACGGCCACCGTGTGCAGCCTGCAGACACAGCGGTTGCCTAACCGGCGCAGCGGCCGGTTAGGCAACCCCAGTCAGCTGTACCAAGGTCCCCACCTTTCGTAATTCATGAGTTACTACTCATTTTACCGTCCCACGGAGGGTAGAAGGCTGAGTCAACCTAGCTGGCAGGCTTCGCCCTGAGGTGGTTTACCTGCCCGCAGGCAGTCACCCATTGCAGTACTAACTGGGCCCAGCGTAGAGTAACTTCGTTTTAGCCGAAACACGCTACCAACTACGCCACGCCACCAACTAATGCATTGTGTTCTGTTGCCAGGCAACGTGTTCTACATGATGGAGTATCGAGAAACACTTCTTCTGCTTCTGAAACATTTTGATGAAACTCGTCAGTCCAGGTATAATGTGACCGGCTCTGCTATGGCTTGCTGTAAACAGTGATCTGATTCAATGCATAGAATTACCAACTCTATTTGCTGACCTGTTGACATTTTTATCAACCACTGCATTTTTGTGTGTTAAGCAATCTTGATAGTAGGCATGAGAGATTTTTGTCCAACAACATGGCGATTTGTCAACATGCATACAACAGTGTATGCACTAAGCCATCCTACATGGGTTATGGTGATATCTTAGCTTGCTAGACAACCTTATCTTTCGTACTTTATCCTACTGCTAGGGTGGACAGGCTGTTGCACCTACGCAGCGCTGAGGTTGTACCAGTTTGGCTTAATGTGCATCCCTGAGAATAACCATTAAAGGTCCATGGCCACGGTCAAACTCAATCGCGCAATTTCTGTAGATTCAAGTTAGACATTTAACCTCGCATATATAATGTGTTGATTTGAGCTTCATAAGCATATGAAATTAATGCGTGAATTCAAACGAAATGCGGCGTTACGTTATGTTATGCGAAATATTCTAATCTATCAGTGCCTGTGGTGACGTCATGACCCTAGGCCATATAAATCATGAATATTAATGGCCTAGCCGACGACGTCATCATTCTAGGCTAGGCCATTAATATTCATGACGTCTATAGGCTAAACTCATGACGTCACGGCAGACCATCATGGCGGCGCGTTTTCTACGTCGTTTTCGTAAATCGTTGACTTCAAAGGTAAATTTTTCTGTGTTGACAAAATGCTGGACGCCGATATTACTGTCAAAGTTATCAGAAAATTCTGCACTTTCAGGAAAATGGATAAAATTTTTATGTTAATTTTGGCATCCACGTACCTTTAAGGTTACATTAAATTACTGTAAAGCTGTGGACAGACAGCTGTAAAGCTGTAATTGGCCATGAAATCGAAATCTGCATTAAAACCAAAGATTAACCAGTCTATTAGCACTAGTAGTGTGTATAGTAACTGGTCAGTAAGCTGGTTGGCACATCATAGACTCCCCTGCTATGAATTTTAGAAATCTTTGACATCTTTCGAACACTAAGCTTCACCACGACGTCAAAGTGGCCGACCACGATGGTGTGCTAGACAACCTTTGGAAATTACAAAAAGTCATTGAACATTATAATATTAGAAAGCTGCTGGCTGAGTTTAGTCAAAACTGTCTGTAGTTTGAATTGTGAGATTATTTTATTAAGGAGTTTGAGAAGAAACAGTTTGAGTCAGTGTCTGATGGTTATTTTGTCATCGTAGAACATACCTGCGTGATCTGGTGGAGGCCACTCACCTGTTCATGAAGCTGCTGGAGCGTCATTGCAGCAAGCACTCTCACATTGTCGTCCAACGCAAGAAGAAGAAGATGCGACCTCGACAGCGACCCAAGAAGAAAGACAAACAATCCGGTTGGTTGTTGTTTCATAAGCTATGTAGATTTATTCCATTCAAACATTTATTTACTGGTTTTTGGAAATTTTGGCACCAAAATGTGTTACGTCAAGTAGGGGGACAATTGCCTTGCTGAATTTGAGCTTGTTGGAATATCTTTTCTTGTTCAAAAGTGTTCCTCTAATGGTACAAAATTTGTGGTTAAAATATTCTATTTTAGCGAATATACAGGCAACAGAAAAACCCATAATTTACAAACATGAAAATATGACATCAGCATTATGTCACTTGTATAAAAGAATATTTAACTTTGGAGTACCTGTTTGTTTTTAAACAGTTTCTGAAAATTTTATGGAAAATCTAAAAGAATAATGAAGGGGGTATTTTTTTCTGAACACAGTCTAGTTGTTGTAGTTGTAGTCGTCGTTGTTGTCATCGTCATAGTAGTAGCCCTGCTGCTGCTGCCATTACTACTACTACTACTACCGTGTTGGTAGCCTGAGAGGAGAAATGGGAGTTTGTCTGGGACGAAATCATTGACGATACCTCAGTACTACCACAATCAGAACTAGTACATTTTTAGCTACTATTACACTTACAACAACTACTACTACTATTGCTTTTAACTAGAGCTGTCACAATTGACGCGTTAATTAACGCGTTATTGCACTAATAAATTAACGCGCGTTAAAAAAATTAACGCGCTTCAAAAAATTAACGGTCATGCGTAAATTTTTGTTAATTTACTAAATTTTGTGAAGCAGAAGTTGAAATATTTCGTTAAACTGCGGTTATTTGACAATCGAATGAATTCGAGTAACTAAACTGTAGTTTTCGTTCCATCACTACTGTAAATAAATAATTATTTTGATTTTTGATGACACGCTAATAGATTTCTATGCTACCTATGACGTCAGTTATTGTTGATTATACATTTAAAAATGTGTTTCTAACTTTCTATATTAGACAGGCAGGACCCCTCAAACGTCGCAAGGCCTGTGATAACTTATCCCCTTACTCTCCCTCTCGACGGGACTGGGTGCGTTAATTTACGCGTTAATTAATGCATTAAAAAATTAACGCCTTGACAGCTCTACTTTTAACACTGCTACTGCTGCCAGTGCTACTGCTGTTGTGTTACTAGGTGTTGGCAATTTAACAGAGGAGGAACGGGAGTCGATTTGGGATGAGATCAGTGATGAAGTGTCAGCTCTGCTGCAGGGTGAACGGGAATTACTATCAGGCTCCGTCGTGCCTTTTGATGCTGCATCCTCCATCAGCATAGAGCAACAACGGTCTGTAACAACCGTACACCTCTATGGTATTAACACTCAGGTCCGGTTTTTCCATCGCCAATCAAATCAAATTTGATCTCCGATTTACTGATCTCCGATTAACTTGATGTTCAGAATTGATCGTTGATCAACTGTGTTTCATTTTTCCATGGATTTTCGATCTCCAATTACGTGATCGGCAATTAGCTGATCCGCCGTCAACTGAGCCTACTTTATGCCAATCTGATTGGCTGACAGTGACCTCAATTTGCAGTGTTGTGCTAAATTACCCAGCATGCACTGCAAGTGGACGCCATAGCCAGTAAACGTCGTCATAGCAACGATATTGTCCATATCGTATGCTGTCAAAAATACGTTCTATCGCAAATGAATACTCGAGCGTCTATCCACTTTATTTCTTCACAAAACACCATGCACAGTATAACTTGATCAGTAGTGGCTGATCACCATGCCTGGAACTTCATTTTAATGTGTGAATTGCCGTTCTGACCGGCGACGTGAAGCGATGTTTCTGGTGCGAATAAGCAACGAGTTGCAGATCGCCACGTTTAATCGTCAATTATCTGACTTGATCCATCAATATTCGGCCATCAACTTGATGGGAGATATGATCTACGATTAGTCGCTAATTGGCGATGGAAAAAACGATCGTTGAGATGATCTCCGGTCAAGCCCCAAAGTTGATCAGAGATCAATTTGATCGGCCATCAAATGTGCATGGAAAAACGGGACCTCAGTACTCTCTACTACTACCGGTACACTACTACTGTGGTGTGGCTTCGTAGTTTAACATTAGCATGTTATACTAGTCATTGCTAGGTTGTTGGTTCAACTCTGGCCAGTTCGTTGACAGGTAACAACCCTGGGCAAGTTGTTTATGCAATGTTCCCAAGCAGTATAATTTGGCGCCAGCCTAACCATCAGGAAGGTAATGGTACAGTGGTCAACGTCAGTGTTAAATTTATATAGTAATTATAAGTAATTAGTTTTTAAGTAGGCCTAGTAGTTAGTTTTTTTTGTTTTTACTGTCGTATTTGGACTCACTGATTTGTTACGTTGTCTTGCATGGCTTTTTTGTTTGTTTTTACTGCCTGTCGTGGCGAATAAACTTCATCATAGCGCAATATCACGAAGCATCTCTATTGCGCTGAGGTAACCTGACAGAGGTGTGTGTGGGAGAGGTGTGGCCTACTGCTCATGTAACTGAGCTGCTGCTCACTGCCTGCTCAGGGCCTTGAAACGGAGCACCATCCTACAGACACAGAGCAGCTATGAGAGCGCTGGTCAGTCACCGTGGCTGACTTTACCAACTTTATGCCTTGCCCACTACAGTACTCGGTAGTCTAACGGTAACGTGCCGGACTTGTAATCCTGATGTCACTCAGGCGCAGGTTTGCCAGGTAACTGCCTGGCAAGTTGTTCACACACATGTGCCTCTGTCACCAAGCAGTATAATTTGGTACCGGTCAAAGGGCGGTGATGCCCCGAGGCTGGGAAGGTAACCGTAGGTCTGGCGTCGCACTGGCCATGCGTCATGGACTCAAGTGGTTTATCCACCTACGGGCTCAACGGCCGCGAGTGGGAGATGAACACCCCGCCTATGCCCCAGTTGGGGCATGGCTCCCTTTACCTTTACTGTAGTACCACTACTGTGGGGTGGCTTGGTGGCTCGTTGGTTATGTAAACCTTGCCTCCAGAGTAATTACGCCTGTTTGGCTGGGGTTATAGCAGGACACGTTCACCTCTATTGGTTGGCAGGTAACACTATATGTGATGTTATATGCCAGGTGATGCTGCATAGCTCTGCGATGGGTTATAGGCTATTGGATTTGCGATTGTGAGGTTGTGGGTTTAACTTCCAGCTAGTCCACTGCTGCAACAACTCTGGGCAAGTTCTTAACACCCATGTGTTTCTGATTACCTAGCCGTATAATTTGGTACCAGTCAAACGGCCGGTTACGTTCTGCGGCTGAAAAGGTGACATTAGGTCTGACGTCGCATTGACCATGCGTCACGGAATTGTGGTCTGTATGAGGAACAGCTTGCAGATATTAGTAGTAGTGCGATGCTAGTAGTTGTGGTAACAGCAGTGATAGTAGTAATAGAACCGGGTTTTTGTTGTTGCAGTACAATGCAATACATAAAGCTCAAGACATTCTGCATCAGAAGCATACTGCAGATGTACTAGTAGCAAATGTTCAGCTATCTCTTCTCTACTTCCACAGTGAAAACAGATGAAATTTGTCCAATGAAGTATTGGCATAACTCTGTGGAAGTTAATTTGTTGAGCCTCAATTGGTGGATTGCTCTCTGTTCTTGTCAAGGAACACCAGGAGGTATTCCACCTAAGTCTGGGAAGGGTAAGCACCCAACTGTGGTAAGGGACAAGGCCCTGGATGCAAACACACTATTCATCCATTTGAAGCTCAAAAATTGTACCTGGGTGACATTTTTGGATATTATTATGCAATGCTTCCTGCTGATGGGGAAAAAGGTGAATAATACTATTTGTGGTATAGTGGTAGTAATAGTTGTAGTTGTAGTAGTACTGATGTGTTGTTGTTGTTGTAGCATTGATGCAGTGTACAAAGTTCAAGACTTTCTACATGAGAAGCGTCCTGCAGAAGCTCTGGCATTCCTACGTGCTTCCAGGTCGGTACAGCTCAGATGTTGATCTGTTGGTCTGTCTGCCTGCCTGCCAGTGTCCATGTGTCTTTCTGCCCCCCCCCCTGTGATTTCTCTGTTTCTCTGTCGGTATGTCATGTCACTGTGAGGCTCGGTAGTCTAACGGTAACGTGCCGGATTTGTAATCCTGAGGTCACTCAGGGACGCAGGTTCGACTCGGCACCAGGACACTGCTGGGTAACGACCTTAGGCAAGTTGTTCACACACATGTGCCTCTGTCACCAAGCGGTATAATTTGGTACCGGTCAAAGGGTGGTGATGCCCCGCGGCTGGGAAGGTAACCGTAGGTCTGGCGTCGCACTGGCCATGCGTCACAGACTTCCATTTACACGCTCAAAGGCCTAAAGAAGGGAGATGAGCACCCTGCCTACGCCCCAGTTGGGGTATGGCACCTTTACCTTTACCTATGTCATTATGTCTGCAGTGAGGTATGGCCTAATCATTATCAGTTTGACTCAGACAGACAAACAGAGCAAGACAGACATTCCTTCTGTCTGTCTTTCTGTATGTATCTAGATGTATGTCTGCAGAGAGGTGTGGCCTGCTTGTTGTGAGTTTGGCTTTGAGGAGAGGTCTGTCTTTCTCTACATGTCTCTCTGTCTGGCTGCTTTTTTATTATTTTGTCCATCTTTCTGTGGTTATATGTTGGTGTTAATATTTCTGACTGTCTGTCTGTCTGCCGGTCCATCTCTATCTGTGTGTGTCTATATGTCTGTATCTGTCTCTCTCTGTATGCGTCTGTCTGCAGGGAGGTGTGGCCTGATCGTCGTGAGTTTGGGTCGGAGGGAATGTCGATGCAGGAGGAATTCATGTCTCTGAGAGAAATCTGCTTCACGGAACTCCCAAGTTTGTCTCAGTCACATTCTCTGTCTCCGTCTAGCTGTATCTGTTTGTCTGTCTGTGTGTGTGTATGTTTGCCTGTCTCTCTGCACTGAGTCTTATTTATCTCTCTGTCTGTTCGTTAGTTGACACGAAAAGTTAAATCGATCTGGCTGAAATTTTCATGAGAGGTTATACTTGCCCATAGAAGAGGATTAGATTTCGGTGGTGATCCGGATCAGCATTGGGATGCTGAATCTGATTGAAGGATTCTTTACCATTGCCGATACGGCACAGCTCCTCTGAATATAGCACTAGCACCTAGTGAACACAGTGGGAGTACGAGAGCCATTCCAAAAGTTTCCAGCCTCGATGATATTGTCTGCCACCTATACGTCATTTTGTGCTGTCTGTAGGTGACGCTCGCTCTGCACCGCCACTGTCTGAACAGCCGCCTGCTGATGATGTTGAGTTTGACCAGCCAGACCCTGAAGGTATGCTACTACACCATTGCTACTACTACTATTAGCAGTAGGACTGACTACCGCCATCTATTTTTTTACAGTCGTTTATCTGTGGCTTCACAGCTGTCTGCGGCTTCATAGTCACTTACTGCAACCTTCAGAACTTAGGTTAGGTTTGGGGAACATTGCATGGAACTGGTACGGCCTCAGCGCTGGGCAGGTGTAACAGTCTGTCCACCCTGGAAGTAAGGTAAGGCAAGGTAAGGTGACACTGAAGGACTCTTGACAATTGGTGAATATTTGGCGGAGATATGGTCAAAGACAAAGTGGGAAGTTTTTCTGAGACACAGTGTAGAAGCATACAAGCACTGTTACTGGTGCTACGTCTGTGGATGATGCGGAGATGGAACAAGAACAACTAGATGATGTTGATGATGACTCTGCTGCTGTTAGTGCTAGTACTACTGCTAGCTTTTACTGTTACTTCTACTACAACTATGACTACTATTTAGACTTCTACTACTACACTAGTTCTCATATCAACTGATGCTGCTATCTGTAAATTGATTTACTTGTTCTAAAACTTTACCCTTTACTTGGTTGGTGGCGTGGCGTAGTTGGTAGCGTGTTTCGGCTGAAACGAAGTTACTCTACGCCGGGCCCGGTTAGTACTGCGGTGGGTGACTGCCTGCGGGCAGGTAAACCATCTCAGTGCGAAGCCTGCCAGCTAGGTCGACTCAGCCTTCTACCCTCCGTGGGACGGTAAAATGCGTAGTAACTCATTTACATGAGTTACGGAAGGTGAGGACCTTGGTACAGCTGACTGGGGTTGCCTAGCCGGCCGCTGCGCCAGCCTGTGTCTGCAGGCTGCACACGGTGGCCGTGCGGCAGGTGGCTCTGGTTAGTGACGAAAGCGCATTAGAGGCGTGCGCATGCTCGCGACGATGCGCTATACAAATTGACGACCTTTTTACCTTTTAGGTTACACTAGTTCACATATCAACTGATGCTGCTATTTGTATGTGTATAGATGATGCAGAGATTCAAGAAGAAGAGCTTGAAGCAGTCGTTGATGAGTCTGCTGAGCAAGAGTTTTCATTCAAGGACTTTGTCCTCAGGTCAGTAATATTTGTAGTTCATTCATTCAATGCGCTGAGCCAGAATTCTGACGTAGGCGGCAGTCATGATCTTTCTCTCTCGTCGTTGTTATATGTCAAGTGGCTGAATACCAGTTGCTCTTTCCAGCCATCTAAGAAATGTCAGTCATTGACAACCACGTGTTCTATGTCCTTCAACTATGCCCGTTTAGAACAAGATGTTCCAATGATTCTTCTGGCAGAACATGACCAACAAATCGAATTTGTCTTGCAATAACTGACTTCATCAGATCTCGACGTGTGTCAGCTCACTGTAACACTTCTGCATTGGAGATTTTTCGAGACCACGAAATCGTCAACATTCTGCAAAGGAACCACATTTCTGCTGCCTGTTGACGTGATTCCATATCTCTGCTGATTGTTGAAGTTTTGACCAGACATAACGCTTCAGTATCCTCAGCCAAGTTGCTAGTGTCACGCTTTTTGAAGTCAAAACACGTTCCAAACGTTTATAGCTGGTCTTTGCTATCCCAATTCTTCTCTTTATTTCAGTATCACATTTTCCATCAGATGTGACCATAATACCTAAGTTGATAAATTGATCTACTTGTTCTAAAACCTCACCCTTTACTTTTATGTTGCTGGTTGGTTTATTTTTCTTCGAAAACATTTTTTCTTTCGCTTTCCTCAACCACAACATCTAAAAGTTGTTGTAATTTCTGTTTACAGTCTACAATCAGTGCTGTATCATCTTCATATCTCAAATTGTTAAGGTTCACACTCTTATTCTGATTCCGTCTAGTTCTTTTATACATCGCGTTATCATTTCTGTGTACAAAGAGAACGAATCTGATGACAGAACACACCCCTGTAGTTGGTACTACTACTATAAGCGTGCCTTGGTGATGTAATGGTAACGGGCCGGACTGGTGACCGAAAGGTCTCGGGATCGATTCCGAGCCAGTGCCTTGGCCAAGTTGTTCGCACAGATCTGTTTCTGTCACCAAGCAGTATAATTTGGTATTGGTCAAAGGGCGGTGGTGCTTTCTAGCTGGGGAGGTAACCGCGGGCCCAGTGGAAAGATCGCAGCCTACCACCGGGTTTATGACTGTGTCACCTGCGGGCTAACTGCCTTTGACTGGGATCGTCTCCACTGCTGCTGCTACTGTTACTATTGCTACTGAGTGCACAGAGTTCTCATTCAAGGATTTTGTCCTCAGTTGTGTAATAGTTATTGTACTAATGCTGTAAGTACTATAGTGCTACTGCTGAACGTGGTGAAGTCGTGTATTCTGTCACTGGCCGTTTTCTCTTACAACTTGTCCCACGTTAACCACTGCATTGTGTATTTATCTGTCCCATTGCTATAGCATAGCATGGGACAGATTATAAAATCACTTCTGTCATTCTGTCAGTCTGTCTGTAAACACTTCTATGACCGCAATTTTGATGAAATTTTGCACAGTGATTTGCGGCCCGAAAGGTAAGATCGAGTTTGTTTGGGATAAAAATCTGATAACTCCTTCCCCTATTTTGCCCCACATTTTTAAAAATTTGCATTACGGCCTATGGGGACTTCAAAGCAGTATAACTCGATCCCCGTAAAAGATAACTGAACGCTTTGTTTACCTACCCCTTATTTTCGGAGTCGTGCAATCTTACAGTGTTACATGTATTTAAATTTACCCCCTGTCAACTCCTGTTGCCATAGCAACCATTCAAAAGTTGCAAAGTTTTGCATTACAGCCAGTGGAGATTTCACAGCGGTATAACTCGCTCCGGTCCCCGTAAAAGATAATTGTGCACTGTTTGCACCTACCCCGTTATTTTTGGGCCCGAGCTATCTGATGCTGTCATTTAAATTTCTCCCCTGTCGACCCCCGTGGCAACGAATTTTGGGACAAAATTGACTAAAACTCGGCTTCCGTGAAAGATAATTGCGCACTCTTTGCACTTACCCCCCTATTTTCGGGCCCGGACTATCCGATGGCATCATTTAAATTTTTCGCCTGCCAACCCCTCTTGCCGTGGCAACGAATTTTGGGACAAAATTGACTACAACTCGGCTCCCGTGAAAGATAATTGCGCGCTGTTTGCACCTTGCCCCTTTATATGCAGCTGCTAGGCTATATAGCGTGGCAATGGGACAGATACCTCGTTCCACAGAACGTATTTCTAGTGTGTATTCACAATTATAGAGATAGGCTAGATGTGCTATTGGTATAAGTACATTAAGTACATGTACATGTATTGTCTGCCAAGTGAATGAAGTGAATTAATGAGATATTGTTTTCCTCGGATGTGTGTGTGCAGTGGACATTAAATGCTAATAGCTCCAGAATGGTTATGCTACAGACTTAAAAATGTAAGACTTGTCTCCAGGTAGTGACAATTGAGACATGGCCTTTAAAAAATTTTTGAAAGGAGGTCGTGGCCAGGGTCACATGACCAGCTGCATTTTTGGGTGCTAAATGTCAGTAACTCCAAAATGGTTAAAGCTACGGACATCAAATTTGGCAGACAACTAGGGTAGAGATATGCACTGTCATGAGCGGCTTCCGTTTGGTATTGTAATGTGTCATGTCACAGCCTCACAGTAACATTGCATCAACCAGGTTACTCGACATTTATCTGGGTTAGTAATAAGATGGATGACTATTCATAGGTATACAGTCTTTATTGCCATCCATGTCAACTCAGCCTGGCCATCTTTTCATGGCGTCCAGCTAATTTGGGCTGTATGCTACCTTAATTGGGACTGACCCTCACTGGCTCAAAGTACCAAAAAGGAGATGAGCTCTTACACAATGATTACACTGTGATTGATGACTGTCTGGAGGATAACAGGGAAGATTATTTGAACTACCGTGATCATGTTAATTACATATGCACGCGTATAATGGGAGTTCTTACAATTTTGGGTTTAGTTTGTTTTTTTGTGTTTTGTGTTTCTGTAAAGGTAAACTTACTGTTCCATTACTATGTGTTTGTGTGCATTTTTCCTGAAAAGGCCGTCCCCGAAATGACCTATATTGTGTCGGGTGGGACGTTAAACCCTACTCACTCACTTACTTACACAATGAACCCTTAGATTTCCGTCGTTTTTTTGTGTTTTGTGCTTCATTAAGGTTAAACTTTCTGTAAAAGTTAAACCCTTTGTTTTGTTATTATGTGTGTGCAATCTTGCCTGCAAAGGCCGTCCCCGAAATGACCTATACTGTGTCGGGCGGGACGTAAAACCCTACTCACCCTCACCCCTGGCTGTCTTTTTCTTCATGTTTTGTTATTTTCTGCATAGGTTTGCGCACCAGAATGTGGTGAAGTCATGTATACTTCTACTGGCCGATTTCACTCGTAACTCCCTGTTCACTAACCACTGCGCGGTGAAGCTGCTGCATCGTATTGCCTTTGACCATAACGCCGTCGCTCTGCTCTTTCAAGCTCGACTTTTCCGCGTCTTCACTCGTCTACTCAACGACTCAGTCTACAGCTCTGCCATTCAGTACAAGGTGAGATTTTGTGGCATTTTTAGCAGAGTTGTTGTTGATGTTGTTCGTCTTTTCCATTTTTTTGTTTGTCTGCATATCGCCTTTATCCATCGTAAGTAAGTAAAATGTAAATTAATATAGCGAATCATCACCAAAAAAAGCTTCGTTTTAGGTGAGGTCTCATAATTGGTTAACTATGCTTTGTCTAAAAATAACATTCCATTTTGTCATTGTCTGTTATCGGTGCTAAATATAGACTGATTTTTACGTGTGCCAGTGAAAGAACGTTGAGAAGTGGTTAAGATTCAGCGAAGATATGGACAGTGATGGTGTGTGTATCTGTATAGTAATGTTGTTATCAGAGTTGGTGTTGCTCCACTTGTTCGTGTCTTTGTCCATATGCTCACTGACCCCATTTGTAGATTAGGGAGTCATCTTCTTAGCGTATGCTCTGCATGCCGAGCCAGGCAATAGCCTCGTCAGCCAAATGTAAGGCCGACAGACCGCTGGGAAATTTAGTATCTGGACAATTGTTCACAATGTGCGACATAGTTTGTGAAGGTGCACTACAGGAACAGGACGGATCTGAAGCCTGATTCCAGCGGACGAGGACGACCCTGGCCAATACGAAAGTGGTTCAACGTCGATCACAAGCTTCAGTCTAGATCGAATCCAGGAGGTGCAATGGAAGGGTCTGTGATCAATGAGCGGTTTACTACATCTGAAGCAGCCCACTCTTCAGTCCATTTCTGTCGTGGTGACACTTCTTCCTGTTGGGGTTCCTCGAGCCATACTGGACATCTTGATGAAAGGCGGACTTCAGGATGGAACTTGATGTCTGATATCAGGGGCAGAGTGATGGTTGAAGACCTGATCTTACTGCGAAGTTGATTTGTTGCTGCCATTCGCCGGATGTGAGGGGGAGTGATGTGGCTGAATACTGGCAACCACGGAAAAGGTGTTGGGCGCAGAGCTCCAGAGACAATGCGCATGGATTCATTCAGCTGGACATCAATTAGTTTAGTGTAAGGTGATCTGGCCCAGACTGGGGCACAGTATTCTGCAGTGGAATAGCAGAGAGTCAAAGCTGACGTTTTTATGGTTGTAGCAGATGCTCCCCATGATGATCCAGCCAGCAGCCTGAGGAGATTGTTACGAGTGATAACTTCAGCTGCAGACTTTTTTAAGCGTGCATGGTAAGACAGAGTCCGATCTAAGGTAACTCCCAGGTCGGCTGGATTGGGTTCGTGTCTGACGTGTTGGCTGTTGAATTGCACACTTATGCCTTGCAAAGCCGATGCGTTTTGGAGGTGAAAAATACAGGACAGTGTTTTCGATACACTCGGTTGAAGACGCCATGTGCTGAGAAATACTGAAACTCTGTCTAGATCCTCACTGAGTGTGTCTTCAAGAGCCGTGAAGGTGCGGTCTTGGGTAGCCAGACAAATGTCATCAGCATAGATGAATTTGAGAAAACAGGTTGAAGATAGATCATTGATATAAGCATTGAAGAGGCAAGGAGACAAAACTGATCCTTGAGGGAGACCATTCTTCTGATGTCTCCAAGAACTGCGTTTATTGTTCATATGAACACGGAACCGTTTGTTGCTGAGAAGTAGAGTGATTGACTCAACAAGCCAGTGTGGTAAGACCTTTGAGAGTTTTAGGAAGAGACCTGTGTGCCAGACTGAATCATAAGCTGCAGATTAGTCCAGAAATATTGCACCCGTTTTTAAGTTTTGTTAAAATTCGTTTTCTACGAATATTGCTAGGGCAAGGACCTGGTCACAGGTACTGCGTCCTTTACGAAAACCTGCCTGCTCAACTGTGATGAAGTCCTCCAGGATTTGGTTGGCACACTGTAGTAGTAAACGCTTTAGGCATTTGTAGCAAACAGAGAGCAAGGAAATCAGTCGGTAATTGGCAGCTATGGATTCGGGAGTATTGTTACCTCCGCCAAGGAGGTAATGTTTTTGCCGAACTTTGTCTGTCTGTCTGTTTGTCTGTCTGCGTGTGTACAAGATAACTCAAAAAGTTATGAACGGATCTTTCTGAAATTTTGATATGTCGGGCATGGCATAAACTGCCAGTGTTTCAATTTTGGGCGTGATCCGGCAGGAGTCCTGGATTCTGGATCACTTTGAAATTTTCATTACCATTGTGTTAAAA
>Ga0209367_1004986_pt1 | contig 18400 bp, 11 predicted proteins | sample WorMetLIZISLAND2_FD_187412 | JGI IMG/M metagenome (GOLD analysis project Ga0209367, IMG submission 187412) | Marine gutless worms symbiont microbial communities from Max Planck institute for Marine Microbiology, Germany - Olavius geniculatus... ... | reverse complement strand
TTTTTAACCCCCAAAAGGCACATCCTTGCGCGAGACCGCGTCGTTTGAGCCATCGCGCGCAAAAATCCGCCTAAGGGTCTGACCTGTAGGTGAGTTTCTGAAAAAAGGTATATGTACAGCTATAAAAATTTTTGCGTATATTTTACCCATTTGCCGGAAAGCCCCCCTTGGAGGGATTTGCATAAAATTTTGCATGACGGGTTCCCTCGCCGACATAATCAATCGTGCCAAATTTTATCTCAATCGGGTCAGGGGTTTTGATTCTGTGTGGGGTCGAATTTTTGGCTTTCCCATAAGAAAGAGAAGTCGCCGTTAACACAGGGCTTGAACTACCGTTCAGCCTGTGATGGCAAAAAGCCAATTTAAAGTTGAATTGTAGTAAATATGCAACTTCTGTCTTCGTAAAATAACTCGAAAAGCATTAAGTCTTCAAAAAATTTGTAATAAAAAGTGTACAAAACTTACTCAAACTACCGATAATTGGTTTGTCGCGAACCTCAAATGTTACAAAAAAGCGTGACGTTTACTAAAAAAATATTATGTACATGTTTACAAAAATTACCAGTTTACCAACTCGCCGTCCGTTTATACGAATTACATTTTAGATGTTAGATTATTTTTCAGCCGCACCCTGTATACAGAAGTCATATGCAGCAGAATGGGTGTGGTTACGACAGTCACGCACGTCACAGCATTTTTACGGATGCTGTAGAACAAAATATGACATATATTACAAGAGGAAATTTTGGAAATGTCACGGTTTTTACTGCGGGAGGCAATGGCACGCAAGCGCGCTTAATTGCTACGCCGAACGGATCTGCGTTTTTTGGTCTGAATGGCTTGCGTCAAAACGGCTGGGTTTAAATATCATCGTCATTAATGCTTGTTTTCGCCGTCTGTGTAGTGTATCTTAAAGATTATTTCAAAGTTTATATGTTTCGGCGTTCGATACACGAAGAAGAACCCTGCGAAATAAATCAGACATCTCGGCAGAGTTTGATGCTCTACGTTTAATAAAAAATTTCAGTCAATCAGTCAAAACTGAAGCTGGTCACAAGTAATTAATTGTTAATTTTAATTAAAAGCTAACAGCTGTAGTTGCCGAAAAAAGTGCATTTACTTTTTTAGCAAATGTTTTTAGTTATGAAGACATGAGTTATCACAGATGCGTCGATACGTTTTTAACCCATTCTTGTAGACAGACTAAAATGCTCACTATTTAGAATGCTTGTCACGATATCGTTGTATCTACTTTATAATTGCTCTTATTAAACTTGAATCGAAATTGTAACGATTAAGATTTTTATTAATCTTTATAATTTTTGGATTAGGTGTTAATTACCGCAGCTCTGGTCAAAAATAACTTTATACAGCGCCATTATATCGTAGCAAGCGAATCAAAGATACATCTTTGCATGCACCGAGTCACATTTGCACATTATTATTTCTTCGCATTGCGTCTTCGATACGTTCTATAAACGCGCCAACAACGGTCGTTCAAGTGACGATTTCCACGTTGTAAACGTTGCGCACGATAAAAGTCGCATAAACGCAAGAGCGACTTTGCAAGGCTAACAAGGTTGGCGCGCGAAAAGCTGTCGATCTAAGTACTGGGTGACATTGCGTGATGCGCATGGCAAATCGGTGATTAATGTTTCATGGAAACTCGTCGCCTTAGCATCTTACGTGTAGTAGATAAGTGCGATGCATTTCCAAGAACAACGGTCGAATAAGCAGTCTATAACACGAAAATTGCGTCATGTAACGCAAACAATTTTGCATTAGCTTTGTTTACCACAATCACTCCGTTTGCAGGGCAGCAACAACATTATGTTCGTAAGCCTGTAATAATAATAATAAAATACCAAGGACAACGTTCGTGATGCTGTAATCATAACAGTTATAGCATGTCCCGTGCGAAAAGTTTACCCGGTTCTCAGAAATCAGGATAAATGTTGCACAGCACCAAGTATAAAATGTACCAAAATTTGACAATAATCGTCGCGTTACGTGTCATTGTACAGTTTCAATTTGTAGTACTTTTTGGACTTGACTTTAAGTAAAGTAGGATACCTTAAACGAAAGCTCACAAGTACTTAAAACTCACATCAACTTCTGTTAAAGTAAATATTTGCCGAATAGCCCTTATCTAATCTCTTTAAGTGCTTGGCTTTATCTAAAAACTCACTCGTGCTGATCTAACCTGCAGACTGTCAAACGGGAGATATAGCAGTTCTATCGTAATGCAGTAGACAGGTATTTTATACACACACGTCTTGGAAAAGAGCGAACTGTCACATGATGTCACTACTGCCAATGATATTCGCCTGTTTTAGTTCGTAATATGACAACGTCCGTTGCCGACGGCTGATGCGTCTTTTTATTGCTTGTGCACATGCAAGAGTACGCTGTAGTTAAAACGGCAACAAAAATACCAGTGGTCTAATTTCCGGACCTCATTCTTAGATAGCGTCAATGAATGAAACGCATTCCAGCAACATTAATTCATCTTTCGTTGCATGTCATTGTTCGTCGGACCGATTGTTATTCAGTCCGGACAAGACGGGAGCAAATCTGTATTCTTGCTACAATAGTATTGGTATGTCTCTTTTCTGCAGACGCATAGATGTAGTTTGCAGCAAGCCGCATACGACAAAAATTAGATCATAGTTACCCATAAAAGACAAGAAATTTGAGCTAATGCGCACGAAACGCGCGAAAGCCTATAACAGTTCCGGTTCAGTAGTTTAGCTAAAAATTGGGGTGTTCACGCTAAGTTAATATACAAATACCAAATTCTCTATCTGGATCCCATAACGGTAGTTCCGTGGTGCCACCTAGTGAATGATACAGACTTGTGTCGCAGCCCGAAATTGCCCAAAAAAATCCATAAAACCCCTATTTGGCGTTCAAAATCATTTAAGGTCATTGAATTCGGCGCCAATCAAAAGCCAATGTATGACTTCGTATTAGTGATTAATAGTAACCTAAGCCCTATCTCGCACAGTTACTGAGATACAGCGACTTATTGGCCAAAAGTCGCAAATTTCCCCTCCCCCCTTTCATTTAGCGCTCTCTTTCGGGGTGATCTCCTTCGAATTATAGATAAGCTTTACAGTTCCTGAAACTAGAGTCTTCCAGGCAGCCGATGGTGAAGATTTGGTGATCCTAGCTTGCACCGTTTTTGACTGATCCACCCGTGTGACAGACAGACGGACGGACACACGGACAGAATTGCGATGGCTAAGACGTGCTGAAAAAAGTAGCTGCTTTCGCGTGTAAAAATTATTTGTAGACGACCACGTCAAAAACGTTCAAAAATGTTTTGCGCTCACATATGTTGCAAAATATTTTAACATTAAGAGGGAAATCGTTAAAAAAGAACATTCGCCAACGCTATGCTGTTTTCTCCCGTTGCCCTGAAAACTTTTCATATATCCTGAATTTAGATACGAATACGGATCACCACCATAATCTAACCACTTTTAAGCTGAACCAAGTCTAACCTTCTCAGGAAAACGCCCTTACAGCTTCGGTTATCACGTAACGTAATGTTGAACAGGTTTTCAAAATTAGAACGCCTGTAAAAGTACATAAAGGTTGAGACTTAGTACTGTTGCATTAGAATCAGACCTTCTCAGTAAGTGCTGGCAAATTACAGACTGTGCAGATAGCGATTACTGTTGTACCGCGTACGTGAAGTTGTACGATTGGTAATTACCTATGATGAAGAGCATTTCGACGATGACGTCGCTGACGATGGACGCGCGCTCGCTGGACACGAAAGCGGCGTTGTACGGCACCATAATAGCGACATAGAACGTACACAGCAGTATCAACCAATCCCAACCGATTTTAAAGATGCCGTAGTGCAACAGAATCAACCGCGAGCGCTTGATCTGCTGCATCTTGTACTCCGGCACAGTCGTCCCAGACAGGTTCTTAATCTGAACAGACAGCCGCTGTCGATACTAGAAACAATCATGTCACAATTACTACGCCGGCGGCGTTATGTTCTCGCGTCGTCCGTCCTTCCGTCAGTGTGCGCGTGCTTCTGTGCTGTTGTTTTTTTGCAATATCTCTGACATGCGTTAATAAATTTTAACCATTAATTGTTGTAAACGGCCAAACTACGACTTCTGTATTTCGCAAAGTAGTGTAGCAACAGTATTAAAGTGAGGTGGGCAAAACTAGTCATTTACGTCAAGTTTTTGCGATCTTACACGCCAAAAATTATTACAATCAGCCAACTAGTCACGGAGTTATTAAAAACATTAAAAGTAACTTGTTATTTTTCAGACAAAGTGTACAATTAATATTAAATGACAACAACGTTACTGCGTGTAAAAAGATGTGAGTAGCAGAACTAGTTTTCTACTGCTATCGTAGTAGGGCCGGGGCGAGCAAGCACCTTGGAGAGCTGTAGTTTTCCCTTGGTTCTTCGCTGTCGTCCGTAGCTGCCCGAGAGCTGGTAAAGGACGGCTCGACTCCGACGTCTCTGGTACTTGTATGTGTCCCTGGGCTCGTCGTCGGCGTCGTCGTTGTCGGGCTTGGGCCAGTTGTTGTTGCACGAGCCGCTGCTTCGTCGACGACCCTGACTCCGCCCACCTGCCAGCTCGTCTGCGTCGTCATCCTCGTCCTCGTCCTCTGCGGCGTTGTCTCGTTGCCATGGAGACGATGGCAGTGTTGTCGCCGCGTTCCTGTGACGCTGCTCCTCGTCGTTGCTGACGTCACCGTTCGGCGCTGAGTCACACGTCGCAGCAAATAGGTTTCAACGTAGTCTACAGTGTGATGAGGCATTATACACAGTAGGCCGTGTTAAAGCGTACTTATTTTGTGGCCGTGATCGACATCGTGTTCTGCCTGGACGCACGTACGATATACAAACGCGAGACGCTATCAGCCGTCATGCTTGACTTTAGCGCGATTACGGGCATACATTGCAGTGAGAGACAACAACAAAAATACGTGTAGGTCATAAAACGAACATGTCCATTTAGCGTGAGTGATAGCACAATACATCATGATAAGTAGAAGTTAACTAAACTTAACTGATAATACACCTTACACGTTAATCCGCGACCGCTATAAAATTGCTGAAGTTTTATATATGCATCAGTTTGTCTTTGTAATTATGTTTCCGATTCATTCATATCATTATGCACATCGCAGCTCGCGATTTATATTTTTTTACTTTTATTATCCATCCATAAGTTCCAGTTTTTAACCGAAACACATTTTCGTAAACTCAACGTGACGCAGAATGCCAGTAAAATCCAAGCTACAGTCGCACAGTGCTGGACTGTTTGCTTGACATTTTAAGTTCATCGACTACTTAATTTTTTGTTTGTTATTTTATCGACCTTTCTGTATTATTTTATGCACTATGTTACAACGTCTATAGGGTCCACTCGTCAGTTTTTAAACGAGCGATAATAGCAAATTTTTGATGCTTTACAGAACATCTAGATTTATAGATATGGTGTTAAAAAAGCGGGAAACTGCTAAAGTCTACGGACCTCTTCACTTAGTCGGTTAGCCCTATTTCCATAGGCAGACGGGCCTTCCGTTGAACTAAAGTTTAATCTATTATCCGTCCGAACAATGTAGAATCTTGTTGCGGAGAGCATTTAAACATAAATTAATTTTGCTTATAATTCCGTTTCTCAATATCAAACAGCGTTGCATTAGATGAGTAAGCAACGAGAACAAAGCACTGCTAGCACATAGGTTTGCATTATTCATTGCGACAAATGGAAACGCACCATGCAACGTAATGCAATGTTGGCTATTTATATCCGCTAAAATACGCGAGCTGCAGTGCTATACTCGCACTGTCTGGCAACTTAGGCCTAACTCTATTTCGCTGCTGGTGTGATGTGTGATATATCAGTATCTACTGCATCTTTTATAATTTTTCGTATTACGTGCACGTTGTGTATACAGTAGTTAAATATCCAAAAATTGCATTAATTTACGACGGCTGAACCTTTCGTTTAATAGGCTATCTATTTTCATATAGCTACCGTTCTGCGATGAAATAACGATTATCATTCCACATTAGTGGCCCTGTATACTACTCACATCCATCTAGTTTATTATTGTCTGTAGTATTATCACCAGTTTTATTGTTCACTCTAGATACGTGACTATAGTAATTATTAATACTGTGTTCTTCTAAACTGTCCAATAAATAGGTTCCAACAGAATCAGAACTTTGTTGCTCGTGGCCTACTGTTGTTATTGTCACAAAATTCGCTTATGACAGTCACAAAAAGTCATAATCTTATATTCTTTATATTCTTTAACAATAGCGAACGCATTCGTTTCTCTTACCTACAAAGTTCTTAACATTACTGGACCTGTCATCGACTCACCCGCTTTAAAAATTACTGACGATTTTTTAAATAAATGCAACACTTCGTCTCTGTAATTAAGTTTCCCACTCACTCACAGCACGTGACTAATATTCTTTTTACTTAAGCATCGCCATCAATCATTCCAATCTTTCGCTTCGTGTTAAAACATGAAATTTGAGCCAATGCTCACGAGACGCGCGAAAGCCTATAGCAGTTCCTGTTCGCAAATTGCCAGTCTATCTCCAGCTATTTCGTCGCAGTTCATTCTGGGAATGTGCGCTGCAGCCGAAGATCGCAAAATCAATAAAAAAAACCTTTATTTTGGAACTTCAGGGTCTTTTAAAGTCATCGATGTTGATACGACTGAAAAGCTCGTCACTAGTGCTTGTTGTGATAGGCAGCACGCCCATGCCTATCTGCAACCGATTCCACGAAAGACTGACCAACAACGGTAAAATAACGACTTTATGGAGGTACGGCTTTTTGATGCCCCCGTGTCCAGGTTTCCTTGAACCTAAAAAAAATCGTGACTTGAACCGCCGAAATCTACGTTTAATGCTTAAAATTTTATATGTAGCTTTTCCATGTCTATCTAAACTGATTTCGGCGCAAGTCGTTCTTAAAATGTGTCTCACAGCCTGAAATCGCCAAAAAAATCAACAAAACCCCCTATTGTAGCGTTCAAGGTCATCCAAGGTCATTGAATTTGGTAGCAATCGAGAGCCAATGTACGACTTCCTATAGTAATTAATGGTAACCTAATCCCTATCTCGCACCGTTATTGAAATTCAGCGACTTATTGGCTAAAATCGCAATTTTTTTCTATATCCCACTCTTATTTAGCGCCCTCTTTCGGGGTGACCTTTTTCGAATTTATGGAAAAGCTTTACGGTTCCTGGAACTAGAGTCTTTCAGGCAGCCAATGGTAAAGATTCGGTAATCGTAGCTCTCACCGTTTTTGACTGATCCACCCGTGTGACGAACAGACGGACAGAATTGCGACGGCAGTAGCTGCTTTAGCGCGTATAAAACTTAAGCCCTTCTCACCATCCACACAGTAGCTGTCAGTAAACTCCAGACTACATGTACAGACCACTGTACTGTTTGTAATCGGATTTTGCCGACTTTTTAGTTAGTGTGTTAGCTAATTCTTTTTCTGCATCCTACACGTTATGCTCCGGTGACGACTCGTTCGTTTCAGAACGTGTATTTTCGTAATATCGTACCGTATCTAATCCAATCGCAGTCTATTATCGACATATATCTATCTTGAGCAGCTATATCACTAGCCAAGAAAACGAGCAAACCACGGTCTGACAAATATACATGTAGACGTCATTGTTGATTCGTTTATTAACTTTGTTCGATTGGTCGATCGCATATGCATTAGGCGTTCAAAAAGTTTGTAGCCTAAAATACGTAGATGGGAATTACAAATTTCAATGACATCGTGTCACTGGTGAGTGCAATATGGCAAAAAGTATTGCACAGCTTGTTATTGGGCTATGATCGCGCTGTAGAAAAAGTCATGGAAAAAGCGGCAAATTTAATGACGACGAAAAAGTAATCAGCACGGAAAACTGCTAGCCGCGAGACCAAGATCAACAATTATTCTCAGCGAAATCCGAGCTTTCGAGAAATTCTAGACCAAGTCCATTTCAATTACAAGAAACAACGTTGAAAAGTGACAAAAAGTGATGTACATATCTGTTGGTTAACTGCGTAAATAGGCCTAAAGCTACAATCTATTTCAGTGACTGACCTAGTCTGCGGGTAGGGTCGCGGTCATTGGTGATGTCCTTGTGTGAAGCCAGGAACAGAACGACTTCACCCTTCTCATTCTTGATAGGCACAATGTCCAGCAGACACCAGAACGCACGACCTTTCACAGACAAGTAGCAACCACTGAATCACTGTTATTATTTATTGTTAATCGGCCCAATAGATTCCGCCTATTCCTACACATTGCGGTCTCTCTGTCGTCTGTCTGTCACATTTGTGCACCGCATCTAAACCGTTCAACGGATATAGGTGCCATTTGGTATACGCTTGTGGGGTCTAGTGACACACTGTGCTAAATGAAGTTCTTAATCCCGCATGAAAAACGAAAATATGCGGCTCAAACCCTTAGCCATAACTTGCAAAAAAGAATGACTTATGATTCACCAGATGGCAGCATTAATCAGCTAGACAGAGAATGCGTGTAGAAATAGGCGAAATCTGTAGGCCTAACCACGAACTACGGTACAAATTGCCTTCCCCGAATACTGCTTTAATGTGGTATTCAACGTTGAAGCCGAGTTACTATCACTTCTCATAACGTCTAGAAACGGTATTGACCATATTCAGTGGAAAAGTATTTGTGATAGGTAAAAGAATCGATATCGACAACTTACCACTGTACAAATAGCGCTCTGTAGCCACGGTCGTTTTTTTAAATCAGACAATGAGACTTCATTTACAAGTACACAAACATGTCACAAACATGTACAATAAAAACAACAAAAAAAATCTAAGAGATCTTACGCAACTTAACACAAAACATTACGACTATTCATCAATTCGAAAACTCTCAATCAAGTATAGAAAGTTTCTATAGTGATTACCGTGCTTGCGGTAGAAAATGATTTCAGTTTTGAATTCGGTATTAGTGTGGAGCGCATCGTCGAGTTTTCTGATCTCGTCGCGGTTCGTTTCGGTTCCGTACAGAAACTTGCATGCACAGCTCTTGGACATGACCTGCATACATCACAGACTGTGACCGTGTAAACCGGAAGAGCTCGAAACTTTCCATTTATGGGGATATGTTGCAAAGCTTGCAGTACAACATGTACAACAGATCCATGACAGATCGGAGTAGTGGAGTCTTCGCTTGATGGTCAGCTATGGACAGATTATCAGACACTGGCCAGCGGCGACTATAGTGTCAGCTGGGAGTCGAACGTGACGCCAAGGTCGCGCGCGCACCAGACGTCACTGATATGACAACGTCAATGCCAACTCGCAGCAACTATCGAACAATCGTGCAACGGCAGTGAGCCGTCCCCTACATTGGGGGTCCGAAGGCGAAGAGTAAGGAATAAAATCTTCGTAGCGGTTTCTCTTCAATCGCACTAAAAATATCTTATTGTGCTGGGAAAGGATATTGCCTACCGAACATGCTAGTGGTCTAAGAAAGCGTTGTTTAAGCTCCTCCGGCAGAGTCCAGCCGAAAAGAAATGTGCTGCATTTTTGCCTCACACAACACTTTTGGTTGAACAATGGTGTAGTAAGAGAGAAAAGTTTTAGCTTTTTTCTGCTCTTCTTCGCTGATAAGTTTTCAAATTAGTGTAAGAAATGGACAATAACCAGAATCTCACTAGGTTTTTCAAAATTAAAACAAAATATTGTAAAATACTGTATGTTTTGTTTCGGTTTTTAGTACCCAGTGAGCTGTTGGTTAAGCGCGTTAATAACCCTCATCAAGAACTCGTTCGTCGATAATTGTAACATTGCTATTCTGCCCATGACTTTATTAGTTACGTTTTGTTAAGTTGTGATGAATAAAGATGTAGATTCATCTTCGCTGTTTGGCTGAACAAAACACGTTCAAATGCCTCGGACGCCCTTCCCAGGTTTGGCGCCGCTGTCGCTATCTCCCCGAGGACGGCGTCGGATGTGATCTACAGCATATTCATTCGGTCTTCGACAGATTCGGCTGCAAACGTCTCTACAGGAGCATCGGTAGCCATGGATCACACCGCCGCCGTGGCCCAAATAACACAGCTATTTTTAGACCCACAACAGCGAAACGTCAAAATACGATTATGTGAATTGTAGACGCGTAGTCAGATGTACATTGCAATACCGATAGTCTGTTTTGTTTCGGTGTGAATGGGGCGTTAGTGATTGCTGGGCGCGCGCCACCTGGTGTCGGCGACATGCAACTCGCGCAATCGTCTCACATGAACGACCTGAGACGTCTATACGGCGTCAGGACAGCGGAGACGAAAATAAATGTTCTTCGGCCCGTCGATGCGGGTCACGTTTGTGTGGGTGGTCCAGATGGTACAGGAAATACAATCAACAGCGCCGGGAAAGAGGTGGGAAGGGGATGATAGGGGAAACGTGAGGAGCGTGTGGTCGTTATAGATTGGGTGACCCAAAGCACGCACGCACGCACGCGCGCGCGCGGTCATTTGACGTCATCAGAGAGCGCAATGTTCGCGCGTCTTCCTGGCCCGATGACGTCACCACTGGTGGCACTACGGCGGGGCTGTGCCGACTAATTAACAACTCGAGTTGCTCGAGTCCCAAATTGGGCTCGAGTAGTATTTTTAGGCTCCAGTGCCTGCACAGAATAAATTTAATATAGAAACACTTGACCAAATTTTTAAAGTGTAAATTTAGAAATATAATCGCAAAATGCGTAGTCAAATTAGGATCTCCTCATACTTTAGTGTACGCTACAAAAATCTACGTGAGACTGTGCAGTCATATCCAAATCCAAGTTCAATGTGAACAAATTGCAGGTGGCGCATGATAAAATATGAACGATGCATTACTAAAAGTTTATGACAATTTTAGCTTTTTACTCATTTAGTAAACAAATAAGTAACAAGGAAAGTAAACTGCCAACTTATATATCGCACTTACGCAAAAAAAACTCCAACGCGGTCAGCACATTGCGTCGTCAGTATTTCACAAAAAGTGTGTCGCTTCAACTGACGAGTACTCGAGTGCTCGGTAACTTACTGGCTGAATACTCGGCTAGCCCAGCTCTAGTCATGATGACGGTCTGCTGCAGACTGAGTGCAGAGACAGGCCGGCGTTCGGCACGTGACCGCAAGGCGTAAGATAAACTCGCGCTTTCGCCGTACTGCGCACACGATTCTGGTGTAGGCAAATAGGCCTACGCGACGCGTTCCGTCAATTTGATGTCCACTGAAATGTCACTCGGTCGCTAGAAACCGTAGCCGTGCTACCGTGCCGTGCCAACGATAAAATTATTCGGATTAACTTGGAGATATGATCTCACGTTTCAATAGTCATACCTACAATCTGGATATTTGCAACTGAGTTTTCACGCGTCGTTTCGTTGCCAATTCGAAACTTGTTTCTATAACTCAACTTTTTAGCTTTTTTATGCCGCGTTGCACAAACCTGGCTCAAATCGCTTTCAGATGAATTACCGAATACAAAATAATTTTTTGCAAATTTCTACTGATGTATCCATAATGCCGTGATAATAGTGGAATTAAAATGTGATGCAAACGTAATAAGCGGCGAGTGTACAACGTTTTTAACAGTTACGATAATTTTGGTAGGTTAGCAACTTGCTCCAGGTTACTTGCAAATGAGAATCGAACCGTAACCTTAAAGTTACGAGTCCGCCTACCTTTTACGAACCACTAGACCGCCTAACTGAAAGTAAAACGAACTGTAGCTAAAAATACAGCTGTTCAGCTGAAAGTGCGTTTGATGCGCACTGTCCATTAAACCAATGCACATCCCCAAATGACAGATTCATGAACAATTTACTGTAAGCCGACATTATAGGTTTAATAACTTCCGCTTCTCTTCGCCGAAAACAGCACCGGACTTTTCGCTAGACCTGTCGGCCTATATATAGCTGTCACAGAAAGTACATCAAACATGGTGAGAGTGAGCGAGTGGTTACTCGGTTGGACCGAAGGCGAACAGAACTCAATGCTGCGCTGGCGACTGTTTTTCCACGTAAGTCGATTAGTCGAATGTCTAGCCTCAAACCACATGATGTCCAGTTCTGACTTATATTCATGATTTCATACCAGTATCGTTGGTCTGCATTATGTTTGCGTAAAATTTCCACTGTCTGGACTGAAATGAGTGAGTGCTACAAGAACTTACCTTTATTACTAACTTACCAACACACTTATTTTACAGTCGCTGACTAACAACAGATTTATAGGCTACTTTGTCCTTTGGTTGGTCACGCATGACTGCACGGTAGAGTTATCGACTCATTTATATCACCCCAGACACAACTGTAAAAATAAGTGTTAAAGTATATCGTAACATTAAAAAATTTTTTTTTAAATTATTAAAAAATTATTTTAAAAAATTATCTGCGACTTGCAGATATTGTACGTTTTTGGATATTCGTATTTTACAAGGTAGTGTAGTGATATAATAAGTGGGGTGTGCATGTCACTGAGTAGCAAATTTTTTCCAGAGTCTACAAGTGAAAAAAGTGTGAAGTAGCACTTTCGCTGTTGGCAGAGGAACACGTAGGGGCCCACAAAGGACCAAAAGTACGTTTAGGCCTACAAGACCGTCAAAAAGCAATGGACGCTAGTGACATCGCGGATGTCACAGAACACAGTAGGCTTTTATTGGTATTCAAACCGTAACAAAAATAAAATGCGCGCCTTCTGAAAATACAACCCCAAGACATATCCGAATCCCAGACACTTCCTTAACCCATTTGCTAGATTATGTATATAAACTAATATCTCCACGTTTACATTTAAAATCTGTTGTTAAATTGTTGCGGTACCATAACTCATTGTTTTACTGTTCAAAAAAGCGCTTACTACGATCAACTGAGCGCTCTTGAGGTCTTTTCTAATTGGGCGCTATACAAGTTGACATACTCATTCATTCATTCAACTGAAATAACGTGCTAGACCAGACAAAAATCTGCCTCAGCAAACAGGTGCATTTTAATAAATTGCCACCGGCGAAGAAGACTAGGCATATTATTGCTGCAGTGGAAATAAACTAAAAAGCAATTATAATGTCAATCCAGTCTGCACGAAGCCTATAAAGAAATCTTGGTTTAAAAATATGGAGTTGATGAACACGATGACTAATATGGCAATATACCATATCATAATTATCATCTGTAGCCTTACAGATGTTCAATGAAAACGTTGACTTTTTTGAAGACAGGATGCAATAAGTAGAGAAGACATTTGCCGGGAGAAAATATTTTTCCTGCCTTTTATTTGCCAAGTACGATTCGTTAATGTTTATGACACTCGCATGAGGCATACGAAAATTCGAGGCTTATATACGGGACGTTACAAAAACTTAATGTTAAAACGTATGAACAAAAAGTTGGTAAGCGTACAATAAAATGTGACCTTCTTTTTACTTGATTTACAGACTAAATCTAAAGCTTCACAGCTGTTTTATTTATCAGATTTTTGTCGTCAAACATAATCTGCATTATGGCTACGATATGATAGTAATATTTAGTAAAGTTGAAGTATAAAATCCGCTTTATCACTTTATTGCCAGCACATACAGTAAATTTTTGTACAAAATCAGCTTAAGTCACTGTAATTTTTTATTGATTGTTTAACGGTTAATAAAAACAAAAAAACAAAGCACAAGTGGAACGCGTTTTAAAACATTATAAAAATTTATCACAACGATGGTATGATATAAAGAATAATTAAAGCGGCTATAGCTTCCTGGCTCTTTCTAACTGCGTCATCTTAAAACGATCCAATGATCAGTGATTATAAAGCATAAGGTTTCCGGCTTGCGATCGATCGAAGCACATCACAGCGACTGTGACATTTGCTTAACTCGGCCAGTTAGTAACGTCTGCAGCATCAGTTGCACGTTGACTCGATCTGAGAAAAGCAGGAAGTGAGCATGCGCGAGTTAATCGCAGAATTAAAGCAACGTCGGAACAGAATCATGACTCGAATTATGTACGGCGATTTAATTGCGTACAGTGCACATCATTAAAAACAGCCTAAAACGACTGAATTCATAGTTTTCTTTTGTATACTGCAGTTTGATCGTTCGACATTGTCGATTTACACCTGATGCGGTAAAAGAAAAAATCTTCAATGACAATTCCTGATGTTTCAGAACTCTGAAAACATTTTCGTATGCTGTAGCAATAATTGCAAACTATTTTTCATTGACTTTTTAGTAATTTCTTTATTTCAATCATTTTCTGCATCCCCAAAACTAAGAGCCAAATAAGACTACAAAAATTTATGTCGACATTTTGTATGATGCATGAACTTTATATAACAGATCAACGTAGAACACGATTAAGACACATAAACGAAAAAAAGTCCAACCACAAACAATTGCGTTTTTAAATAGTTTACATACTGCAATAAAACTACTCATGTTTATACTAATTAGAGTGTACGTTGTAAAAAAGCGCAAGCTAGCCTGTGCACGACTGAAGCCTGTGAGTTCGCAGAATCCATCGGAACAGTAGACTATCGGATATCCCGGAGCTTGCGAGTTTCCCAGCACGAAGTTGCTATCTGCAGACAAAACAACAACAACAACGCGTCAAATTTACCCAAGATATTTTCGTCGCTTTCTGAGAGCCCTAATTTACCTGGTGCTTAGAAGCCGGTGCCCTATAGACACATTTCCCATCCAGGAGCGTCATTTGTACTGATGATCTAGGTCGCGGTGAAATGCGGGTGAAGATGATAATGATGACATTGACTGACCGTATACGAATGTAATCGACAGGGACCAGGGAACTAGCGCGTCACCATGGCAACTGTTAACAGGGCAACCAGTTTACGAGATTTTTTCGCGTGCACAAATAGGAGTACGTAGTACTGACTCTGACTAAATAAGATGCGTACACAGAGTTGGTAAAAGTTAACTGGTCATCGTGAATATGCTGTTCGACAGTTTGACGTGCAGTGTAGAACTCTAACGTCTTGATGGTGGGAAAACTTAACATTAAAAGCAGCGGAGCGAAATGCAGAAAAAAAATGATGACGGCACGGCAGATAGGCTAAATGTCAGTTGCATACAGTTCTGTAAAATGTCATCGGATAAAACGAAACGTTTTCGCTGCACGATTTCTCGGATAACTTGCGATGCGATACGACACGATACAACGAAAAAATTTTGACGTCGTAGTTAAACAAGAAGCTCAGCTGTCGCTATGGTGGTCATGTATCATTATATGACAGAGAAAAATGGATTTTGCTGAGTGACTACAGTTTTATACACGCTACGGTGACGCTGCTGTCAAACGTTACAGTCAACTCTACCAAATGATACGGTAATTTGACGCACGTGCGTAACGCATGCAAACAGCAACTGTGCGTTTGAAATTGCGGCCAAACTGCTGCAAATAGAAACATGGTTACTATTAAAAACATATAGAAACTCGTCATCGCTCTATCCAATGGTGTTTACATCGACCCCCTAAAACGAACCGTTTAGCCACAATACATGCGTTACAGACGACACACAAACGACAGCTCGTGACAAAAGCACGACTGTTAGTACGGTGGCCAAAAAGATGTGACGAGGGTGCGCCGACTGCAGCTGGTAGGCCCTTACAACACTAAAGCGGGTGTGGATTTTGACCACCTAGGTCTTACTGGACTGTGATTATAATTTTCGTTAGCACTGTACAGCGATAATACACATCATAGATATCCACCTCTGACTTGCTTGCTAACGTTGTATACGAAATGCCGAAAACCGCTCCCCGGTAATCGCTTACATTTTATTGCAGCGAAAGCTCGGACTCAACTCAAAACGTACTCCACATTGTTCTCGCTTTTGCAAATGTAATCGGTGTGATTAGGTCAACGTACATTTCGATTCGAACAGAAGAGATCATGAGACTAGATCGATGCGGATTAGCCATCTGGCGGCGAACAATGGATGATGCATCCCGCCGCTAACGCCCGCACCACAAAGAACTTCATGTTTCATCATCATCTGACGGCAATTTACTATTGCAAGCTACCGAGAATCCGAAACAGCTATTAGCTCGTACGTCACTAGTTTTTCTGCCTTAATCGTCGCAATAATGCTGCACAGAATAGCACGTTGGTCGGCGCGAATGCTTTTATGTCGTGATACGTTGTAATAGCATCGTATGTCGCACCTGGCGTCCCATAACTGGTGGTCTACCGGCTTATTTCGACGCACAGCAGTCGGCGACCTGTCGCTGTTTTAGTGCCTAGTTTTCTGCGCAACCGTGTAGGCTTTTGTGCTACGCCGCGCCCGTATACGAAAATATTTCGAGTTGCGTGACAACTTTCTGCACAACAGCAAAATGATTGTGCGACGAACTTTCGTGTCACGTCCTCGTTTAAATTCTACATTTTGCTTACGCCTACTAATCTGATTACGAATACGCAGGTTTTGTTTTTAAGAACTGTCCACTGGCGACGTAAATCACTAATCAGAAATGTTTCAGGCAAGCACATTTTGTCAAACATTGGAGTAGTTTCATAACAGAATCACGTCTGCAGCTTACTTCAATACTTATACATTTCTCAAATGCCCTGAGAGTCTCTGTTAATCTGTTTTCGAAAAGCAACTTTTTGTTAATCAAAAATCTTTCGTGTTCCAGGATACAACTTTTGATGCTGTAGCTTTGTTGTTTATAAAAGTATTGTATTTTACAGATATAGTTACTTTTTTGGACCATTCAGCAAATATGCCCATATTCTTCATTGTGTAGTTTTACTACATGTAGGCCTACATCAGATGCGTTTTTTCATCTGTTTTTTTTTGTTTTTACCAAGAAAACAAGAAAACTGATGTGCACGAACAGTCTGCCGTAACCGTAAAAATGTTGCATAATGGTGCATGTAGCAACGGCCTACTTCCGGACGTGGATGCAAGAGGCATGTGATGCGTATACATCTGGCCGTGGGCAATCGTCCTGATACTGAATCAGTGCAAATGAACGATCACCGTCATCGTTCTATCCAGCAGTCAAATGTCTAGAAATAGCTCGCAATAATACGAAATCGAGATCTAATAAACGACGTTAAACTGCCATCGTAAACTGCGCACCGCGCCATACGTCGCGTCCTAGAATGATATGAAAGAAGCGTAAAGCGTCGTGTCATAAAGCGTCGGAATGTTGCTTCGGCGACTTATGTCTTGTGACGGCGGACAGTTTTGACGACTGATCCTAGTGTAAAACCGTCGATCTTGGTGTCATTGCGGTCGACTGACACACAAGAGATGGACTCGGTCGGGGTGGGCAATTCACAGACACGACGTGCATGATATTCAGGCAGCGTCCACAAAAACAACCTTGATGCTGCTTCGCGCCCGCGTTAGTCACTCCTCGGGGAGACGTCGCCGAGAATAGTTTTTTCGCTGCTACGCAAATGAGATGAAACTGCAATATATCGATTTTCTGATCTCAAGTCTCTTCGTCTGCTGGAACTTCCCTCATACTCGAGGCTTCTGGCTCGCGACGTTTCTCAAAAATATCGCATCGGCACATCGCCGATTACACGCACTAAAACCTCGTATGAACCAGTACTCAGGAGATCGATCTGTTAAGTGTACAACAGTTCAGATAAAGGTTGAGCGTATAAATCAGTGATATGCGGTAAAGATAGTGTCGACTCTTACTGCACATTTCTTTCGCGAACAAATGTGTTTGGACTCTACAGTACTGTTTTTCAACAATATTTTTAAAGATTTTTTTCGTTATTTTAACTTTGCCAAGGCTTATATTTTCTTATCACATTCACCGAGACCTAGTGCACATTTAGCATAGTTATCCCGTTCTAATGTACTTTAATGTCACAATTATACTTAACACAAATTTTTAAAAATGTTGATAATAATAATAATTATTATTAATTACGGTCACGGTACGATAATTACGGTCAGCCGTCCGTTCTACACTTTGGGACTTACACCATTCTGTCCCAGGAAGGCACCCAACAAGGCGATCCGCTCGGACCCCTACTGTTCTGCAACACTATACACCCGACGCTGTCATCTTTGCAAGCCCAACTAAACCTGGGATACCTAGATGATATCAGCCTGGGTGGCTCAGTTGACACGGTGGCTTCCGACGTGGCAGAAATCATCAACGTTGGCGCAGAAATAGGCCTGTCACTTAACGTTGACAAGTGTGAGCTTATTGCTCACGATGACGTTGTGGTCAATGACGCTGTGTTGCAGTCCTTCAACCGTGTAAAGATTGAGGATGCCATTCTGCTAGGAGCGCCTCTCTTTCCTGGTCCAGCACTCGACAGGGCGTGGAACAAACGTTGCGACGACCTTGCCAGAGCAGTTGGCAGACT
>Ga0209367_1004985_pt1 | contig 18403 bp, 13 predicted proteins | sample WorMetLIZISLAND2_FD_187412 | JGI IMG/M metagenome (GOLD analysis project Ga0209367, IMG submission 187412) | Marine gutless worms symbiont microbial communities from Max Planck institute for Marine Microbiology, Germany - Olavius geniculatus... ... | reverse complement strand
TTATCAGCTAGCACAACAGCCGAATGCAGATCGCAAAACAATACTTGCATCACTTTTTTCTGCATCTAATGAACGAAAATAATAACAAACAAAATAAATAACTAAAATAAATATTCATCTTCCGTTGTAAATAATCATCATGGCAACATAAACAAAATTTGTTGTCCGATATACGAAAAGTCGGCCGACAAAATCGTCGAAGATAGAACATGCTCTATCTTGGCCGACAAAATCCGGCGATTTCGTCGGCCGACAAAATAGGGCGATTTTTGCATGACACACGACAGATTTCTGTCGGGCGATTTTGTCGGCAGATAAAATCGGCCGATTTTGTCGTTCGTCTGACATAGCCTTTAGTAAAGGTCTACTATCTGAAAACGCATTAACCTCACAAGGGTCATTCTTCACTGCAGTCTATTCCATGACTCGTGACCTAATCACTGACTAATCAATCAATCAATCAATCAAAGCTTGTGTCACCTAACAATGCTCAAAATTATTCAACAATCAATGCAAAGCAAACTACCTCTTAAGAATGTCGTAAATAAGCGGTAAAAAGTTAGCATCAACTTCTGTTTCGCTCATGTTGTTGTTATTCGATCATAGAGTATAAATTAATGCAAATATTAGAGTTTAGAGAGGTTAAGAAAGCAATCATCTAAAATTACCGGCACAAATGTACTTCAAAGATAAAAATTTAAGTTTTGTAAAAATCAGTTTCTTTAGTTTAGTTACTACTGTACAAAAAAGCACAAACAAAATCCTGTATTCCAGGATTGAAAAAATACGCATAATTTGACTACACTTAATTTGCCTATCCTATGCTTTATAATACCGGCACACCGTTGCTAGGCATTGTTCTTACGGCTGTTGTGATTGGTTACTGGTAACTAGTATCCTTTGTTTACATTTTGAGGTTTACAACTTTACGTTAAATTGCTTTAAATAGGTTTGCAATGCGTCGCTGTTTTTTATTGCACTTTACACACGAATATTTGTATATAGCTTTTTATTCGCACGTATGCAGAAAACACAAAGAACAACAACAGAGATAGACTCTCGGACAGACATGTAGAAGTCTGCTTAGTGGTTGTGTGCTGCTTAGTGGTATTGACATTTGTGTTTTGGGGAGCTACTGCTGGGTCGGTGGTTGGTCTAGTGTTTTCGGTGGCCGCATCGGGCGCCACTCTACTCGAGGGTGACTCGCGAAAGGGGTTCTCCATAGGAGTGAAACTAGACTTTAAACTATGGGGAGAATTTTACGTTATTTTGGGGCCTAGACAGTGCTAAAGTTCAAGTCCTTATTTTTATACCAAGTTAAATGTGGCCCAAAACAGTGAAACGAATCTCACCAAACAGGTAGAAAGAGGTGCTGTATTAAGTTCACTGAGACGATGGCATGCAGCGACAAAGACGACGACAAAGTAAAGATGACAACGGCGGCGTGAACAAACGACACACTCCAAGCACGTGCTCTCCCAGCAGTCTCAGCAGTTCCAGCCAGCACAGACAGAAAGTTAGTGATCAAAAGGAAGACCCAGATGACGTGGGAGCTTAAATTCGAATTTGGCTAGCCTGCTTTCCACGGCCATAGGCCCAGCATTTCCGCCCATAACCTAGCTGTTCGGCTGTGGTCAGTGTTGAGAAATCGTGACTGGACTGAGTCTGGGAAGTCTGGCGGACAGTGGACTGCATCGATCGGAAGTGACGTAGGTTTAGTCCTAGGTAAGGCGACAGCAGATGCGGTATGGGGTGGGAGAGAGATACAGCTGCAAGCTGCAAACTATTCACGGTTGCAAACTATTCACGATTTTACTCCCACGAAATTTCACCACGGGCGATGGGGTCAGTCATTCCTTAAGTGCGCACTAGGAAACTATGTAGCAAGGTCACATAGTGCAGAGCAAGTTCCATCTCGCACTCAGACAGACAGTGGCACATCGTTCACAATAGTCAATCATGACACACAGAGGTCATATTCTCAAAATAAAGCGACACAGCAATTTTCATGCAAGACTTGTTTTATTGTTTTTTGGCTTGTACTTATGCTGAAAGTATTGCACGAAATTATTGTCACAATTGAAGTACTTCAGGATACAGTCCCAGTAGGTATTCTTGCCAAGCATGCTGGATTTCACTGGGAAACTTACCGGACTCTACAGAGCTGGATTTGAGGAAAGAAAACAGGATGGGGCAAGAATTGGAAAATATGAAGGGAAAAAGAAGGAAAGGGCGGAAAGTGAGAAAAGGAGGAAGGGATGGGTAGAAAAGGAGGAGAGGAAAAGGAGAGGGAAGGTAAATCGATCTCACGCATTTTGATTTCTGTACCTTGGCAGCTATGGTAATACAAGCTAACCTAAACTAAAAGTAGGCTTAATTCGGTGTGGACAGATATTGTCAGATTTGCTTATTTGTCCATTAGTGCTAATGGAAAATTACATTAATGGTGTTACAGATATTTCTCATCTATTGCCTCCCCCCCTGTCTTCCAATAGACAGCATTATCACATTGATGATTGTCTGGAGGATAACAGGGAAGATTATTAGAACTGCCATTACCATCATTACCATTACATATGCACAATTATGATTGGCAATTCTTACAATTTTAGGTTTAGGTCGTTTTTTGTGTTCTGTGTTTCATAAAGGATAAACCTTCTATACAGGTTAAACTTTCTGTTTCGTTATTATGTGTATGTGCGTCGTGCAATTTTGCCTGGAAAGGCCATCCCCAAAATGACCTATACTGTGTCGGGCGGGACATAAAACTCTACTTACTTACTTACTTACTCATCTATTGCCTGGTTAGTTGCATGTTGAATGGTGACCTGTCTGCCAGCAGCAGCAGTCATTAATTCATCATTGACAGACGAGCCACAATTTGTAGGTACTTCATAAATCGTTTGGTGATTTACAGGGAGCTGTCGAGGACGGTGTATGATACACGTGACTATGGTACACAGGACAGAATGGAACAGAGCAATGAGCCAACAAGTAAACTTCATGACAAGAAGTCGGAATCACTTCAAACAAAGCAGTTGGTTTTTTATTGTTTCTTGATATGACAGATATTTCCTGTCTTGTCTCTTTGTTCGTGTGCTTGTCTTCTGGCTTATAAAAACTTCATATACAACTGAGTCGAACAAAATGTCTGCAGTAATATTGCTACCATGAGTTGTTTGTATGTCTATCCATCTGTAACGTTGATGCATTGTGGCTATATTGGATTGGTTTAGGTACTTCAAAATTAATTACACCTACACGAATAATTGTTTTACGGCCTTTCCTTCTTGGTATCCAAAACATCAACAACTTAGTCCTAGAGAAAATCTCCAAATTTAAGGTGGAATGCATTGACATGGTGTGATTTATTTGTAGTCGTTACCATGCTATCGCTTCATAATTACAACATTTGCATTGTGTTTTGTAAATAATGCAAGCAGTGTTACACATATTTTTTGCAGCTGTTTAATGAATATTCCTAACAATAGCCATGGGATTTGTATGTGCCATAGACTTGCAACTGTTGCACTGCTTTGCTCTGTCAGGTTTGATGTTTTCTTTAACAGTTATGTTAGCATACTTAAATTGGCAATTTTCTGCTATGTTGCAGCTGTATGTATGCAGCTGTGTGTGCTGGAATTGTCACTTGTGTGGGTACTTGTAGAGAGCTGAAAGATTTAGAGCAGCTGGTGGGTCTGCTGCAGTTACAGTCACACAAAAAAGATGACAACAATGACAACATGTTGTCATTGTCTCAGCACTCGGACAATCAGCCAGACCAGGTCTGTATGTGATTGCTATGTGCTTTTAGTACGTACAGCTAGAGTTAGGTTTAATGCTGACACAAATAGCAGTTGCAGTAGCAACAGCAGTAGTCATAATAATGACAGTAGTAGACATCATCTGTCATCGTTGTCTTTGTCATAGTTGTAGACTTTGTATTTGTAGTTGTTGTAGTTGTATTGAGGCTTGTGTCTGAAGTTTCACAGCAATGGTCTTTTTTGTGATAACTTGTTGAGATGCAGTCTGCTGGTTTAAACTTGATCTATCAGTGCTGTGCTAATCATTTGCTGTTGCTGTAGGCTGATGCTGAGAGGCTGTTTGCTATTGAAGCACGAGCACTGAAGCAGTTCAGGTCAAAGTCACACAAACACTTTTACACACACATGCAGACAGACAGACAGATGAACAAATGGACAGAAGACACATATTATGACAAATGTAGACAAAGAGCAGTGCTTAATTTGTAAAAAAAACAGTGGTGGCAGTTTGATTGATATGCCAAAGGTGTCAACGTGAGAGGCAGTGGCAATGGATGGCTCTTTTGGCGATGGAACATTGTATGCCACCCTCCCAGCAGAGTCTAGGCTAAGTAGTTTTGGTGCATTTTGAGTTTGAAAAACACATCTGGTGCACCGCACAACTTTGGTAGTTTTGAACTAGGATGACTGGTAAGTCATTACTTATTATGAGGTTTGTTCGATAAATAAGTTACAAAACAGCGTCATTCTGTTAGTTTTCCAAATATTAAAAATTTGAAATATACGTTTTGTAGGGAATTTAATTCTAAGTAGCAACTGTAAGTTTTATGACGATGACATTACTGTGACATCATTTATAAACATTAAATACGGCGACATTGCCACTGAAATCCTCCTGTAATGAATACCATTCCGTTATTGTATTTTTGTGGGCAAAAAGACTTAATGCAAATCAGATTCATTTGGAAATGAATCCAGTGTGTGACAACAAGTGCTTTACTTACCGAACAGTTCGCGCTTGTTGTAAGAAAAATGCTAGGAGGGTAAACATTTTGTATCTTGTACCAAGGTGCAATCAGTCATTCTTCAGTGGCATGGACAGCAGGCGTTTTTTTGCATCGGGCATTTAGAACTTTGCTGACAGATAAGACAAATGTTTGAGCGAATTCGGTCAGTATGTTGAAAAATGAAACATCAGTTTTTAGCATTTAAAGAGATGGCATTAACTTTTTAAGTTTGTTCATTTTTTTGTTTCTATGCTTTTTCTCACTTGCGAGTTATGATAGATTACTGGTTGGGAAAATAATACGCATGTAGATTGTGTTCTGTGAACAAATGACGTCAACATCAAAAAATGTCTACACGTGTTCAAAATAAAATTTCCTACAAAACGTATATTTTGGATTTTTCAGTTTGGAAAACTAACAGATTGACGCTGTTTTGTAACTTATTTATCAAATGACCCTCATATATCAGACATGTTGAAATGTGTGAGACAGCACTGAATTTCTGTTGCTGCACTGACGTACATACACTGTTAGTATTCATTGTGGTAATATGGCGGTATTGGCAGTATTGTCACATTCTGTGTGCATTTAGTTGTCAGTCTTTCTGTCTTTCTGTTTGGTAGTCTATCTGTTTGTGTGTGTGTGTGTCTAGTGTTAAGTACAGAACCCAGCGAGTGTTCAACAGTCATCCATATGTCTCACTATTCACTGATGTTCTGATGTCCCTGCTCAACCAGCGACTTGCTGACAAGTAACCAAGTCATTTACTGCAGTTCTTAGTACTCTGTCAAGCTTGTTGTCGTGATGTTTATTATCTATTTTTTAAATAATATTTCTTGTTTATCTATTGTATCATTTATACACACATCGAGTCATTCATTATAACAAATACTGCTACTGAACTGAACGGTGTTTGTTGTCCATGATGGTATTGTTACCGCCTGCAGGTGGAATTTCTTTCACCAACACACTGTCCTAGAAATTTGCAATATATGCCAACACTTAAACAATCTGCCTAGCATGTGCTATGGCAATTATGCTCTAAGATAAACACACTAGTGATGTGTCCTTATCAGGCAGCAACTGCAATTCCTCATATAACTTATTTGTCGCAACGTCGGTTTATGAAACTGAACTTACTAAGATTATCTCGTAAGTTTACTTCAACTGTTTAGTGAATTTATGAATATAAACATGGGCAGACACATGTGTGTCATTCTGTCTGTTGGTCTTTGTGTTATACTGTTTGTCTCTGTGGGTTTTAGTGTCTGTCTGCCTGCCTGTCTGTCTTCAGAGCGTGGATGGAAGCTGCTCCGATGGAAAACTGTCTGCGTGTTGTGGTCTGTCTGAGAATTCTAATTCGTGACAATGAGCTTCAGCAGCAGTTCATAGAGCAAGGCGGTGCTGCTGTTATCAGTCAGGTATCATCACTGTACTTGTAGTTCTGCTGCAACTTGCTACCCATTTGGGTTGCAATCAACTGGTTACTGCTTGGATGGGTGACTGTCTGCAGACAGGTGAACCATCTTTGTTTAATGAACCACCAAGCAGTTGGTTTTTTTCTCATTGTTTTGTGGTAGGTAAGAAGAGTATCAGTCTGCTTCGCTTGGGTTAAGATGGGCACATTTACTTCCGTTGGTTAGCAGGTAGCACTATGTGATCCCATGTGGCAGATGTCACTCTGCAGCTCTGAGATAGGTTTTTGTGGAGAGTTATATACATTTTTTAACTTTTGTTTTACTTTTATGACACTATTGTCATCATTGTCATTATAATTATCGTCATTACTCGATGTAAGTTTGGAATGCAGTGGATTCTGAGAATTCCATTCACGGTGGTGGCAGTAATGTAATTTCTTGAGATTTATGGCAATCGGACTTCATTGCTAATGATCCTTATAAATAGTCTTTACCTGTCATAGCTCGAGACTTATTGAGTAGCTTTCTGACGGCTTCTTGGTGTTAATTTTCGATTACTTTTTCCCCATTCTTCTTTGTCAACAGTTGGTAACTTTTTGTATTGTTGCACATAAATGTTTGTTACATGCACTTATAAATTAACTAAATGAATACATTAATGTGTGTGTTTATGTGTACATGTACATGCGTATGGTTGAGTCTGTACACGTCGTGTGTTTGTGTACATTGTGTTTGTCTGTCTGTCTGTCTGTTTGTGTGGTCTCAAGTACCTGTTGCATGTGACTGAGTTGTATACGTCACAAGGAGATGTTTCGTTCACACTGGATATCCTCCGAGAGCTTACCAGTGAGTCTTACATCTGTCTGCTTATAAAAATACCAGTACTTACTTCTCAGTCTGATAGTATGCAGACGTCGTTAAGAAAGGGTATACGGTTTTTTATAGCATCCTCCCACAAAGGTCAAGATCATTCTTCCATCGTTTACCGTGCTTAGTGCTTTCGAAACATACGTGGATTGTCTGACCTGTAAGGGTTGGGTTTATGCTTCTGAGTGCCTTGGTTATTTTCTTGTGCAGCTACTGTGAAAGCTGCACCCATATGCAAAAAGCCGAGTTATTCTGGTGCATGCAATATTTGATACATCATGTAGAGCATGACTACAGAGATAGCTCAAGTTCTATTATGTGCACTGAATGATGAAGTAGCATTGTGGCTCGGTGGCATAACATTAGGTTGTCAACTTGTCATGCATGTGATCAGCAGGTTATCGGTTCGACTCACGGTTGGGTTGCTATCATTTGGTTACTACTTGGATGTCGACTGCTTATGGGCAGGTAGACCAACCATCTAGATGGTACATATAACCAATATTAACTCAGCCTTTCATCCTTTCAGAGTAGGTAAATTGAGATCCAGCCTACCTAGCTGTGGTTAAAGTTGGGTGCATTCCCCTGTGTTGGGTGGCAGGGTAACACTGTGTGATCCTATATGGCAGGCGACACTCCTTAGCCCAGCAATTTGTTTTGCATAAAGCGCTATACACAATCTCTAATGTGCATTTATGCTGTGCTAACTGTAACGCTAGTAGTAGTAGTACTGTAGTAGTATTAGTTGTTGTTGTTGTTGTTGAGACATCATTCAGAAGCTGTCGGTGGACATGAGTCACATGACATTGTTGATGAATCGTGGAGTGGAGCACAGTCTCGTGACATTGTTGTCAATCAGCGATGTACAACTTGTTCACTGCGTCCTGCGATTTCTCATCAGCTTCACTCGACGGTATGCTGCCAGCACCTTACACACTTCCTGTCTCTCATTTTTTGTCGGAGAAGGCATATTACGGCTTCAGTCTTTTCCTGGAAACTCCATAGGCATCAGGGATTGGTTGTAGAGGTCTGGCCATCTGGCCATGTCACCCTTCAAGCGTAGTCGTATGCCAGACACTGGAAGACCACGTGTTACTTCAGTGCCATTGCAGCAGTTGAGGTCAAGATATACAGACACACAGACAAACAGACACATATTGCCATTGCAGTGGGGACAGGTAGCCGAGTCCTGACGTTCAGTGCGGTGTAGATAAGCCGCCAGTAATGGAGAATGGCCAGTGCTTAACACATTTACAGTTCTGTTGCCAAAACCACGAAATGTTGCATATAAACGACGAAAAACGTCACTACTGATCCAACTTTCAACCACCAAAAATGCATAACACTGAACTTGTGGTAGTGCTTTGCCCCTGGACCTTAGTGGAGGATCTTAAGATCCCCTAGATCTCCTATCTAGATAAAAGCTGCATTTTGGATGGTCTAACAACCATGAACAAGTTTAGTGTGCCACGGATAAATATATTATAAATATGCTGATGACAATAATACTTTCATCAATTTTAATACTTTTAGCTAATAGTTTTAATTTCTGTTTGATGGCACGGCAGACGGAAAATTAGAAAGAGTTTAGTATTGTTGTATTGATGCAACTTACTAGTAAATTTGTTTTTCGTGCTTTGGCATAGAGTATCTAATTATTTGTGGCGCACTAAACTTGTTCGTGGTTGTTAGGCCATCCAAAACACAGCTTAATACACAAAGAGCTGCTTTGGAGCCTTGAATTTAAACCCTTCTCCTCTGGAGAATTCCAGCTATGGGGCTAGTCTCTTCCGCTCTTTATAGCTGTCTCTGTCGGTTTGACTCTCTGTGACTGACTGTTATCTACTCATGATCATTCATATATCTGGTTACTTTGAGACTGTATAACGTGCTCTATTGACCACTATAGAGTGCAGCTTGTTTGCAAACACCCATTTTTTGCTAACTAATACAGTCGGCTGTATTGCTTATCATTCGTAGGCTCACAGCAGTTTTAAGGTGGGCTGCACATGCTAATAAATGCTGGCTACCGACTTAACTCACTTGAGTATTGTAAGTTATAGGGTGTCACAATGGTATCGTATACAGCGTGTGCATGTATAGGTCAGAGTCGAGGCATGCAGTTGCTGATGTCAGTTATGTCATTGAAGTGCTGCTGCAGATACTGCACGACTATGACGTCACGTCCAAACAGTAAGCCATAGCACACATTCACACTTGGCTTGGTAGTATATTGATAAGACGTTGGACATGTCATTGGTTTGACTCCTAATTGGAACGCTACGAAGTGGTTACTATTTGGATGGGTGTCTGTATGCTGACAGATAAACCATTTCGGTATATAACTACCACCAAGGCCAACTCAGCCTTTCATCCCTTTGGAGTAGGTAAATGGAGTACCTGCTAATCTGCTTGTTTGACTGGGGTTAAGCTGGGGTGCATTCACCTGTATTGGCTGACAGGCAACACTTCGAGGTCCCATATGGCAGGTGACACTGCGTAACTTTGATGTGACTTTTTGCCGATCATTACTTAACTTTGACCAGACATGTACATGGCCCAGCTCAGCCAATACCCAGCTAAGAACAAGCTAATTGTAACATACCCGGTACATAACTTTTGTGTACAGCTGTGTACCATGGCTAGACCCTACCTAGACCATCTCACTACCTTTATGCCAAATGCATTTATGTTGTCTTTTTTTAACTTAAAATATTGTTTAAGTACGCCATATGTAAATAAATTGAGGATATATTAGAAAATACAGGAAATGCATTGTTGTAAATAATTGGCCAATTTGAATTTTTCAAATTAAAGATTTTAGAGCTCACCATTGACTCGGTACAAAAATGGTTGAACATCAGATGTTCAATAAAAATCTGCCGCTTGAGAGTTTATGTCTGATTGTAGATTCAGGTGAACTTTGCTAATTGCAGCATTCACTATGTACTGCGGAGTGTTGGGAAAACTCAGATTGAAAATGAATTAAATCAAACTCTCAAACTCATTCAGACCAAATGAGTTTAAACTCATACTCAACTCAACTATTTTGTAGTGAGTTAAATCAAACTCACCAAGAAAATGAATTAAGTCATAAACTCGTTTTTTGGTTACTAATCAATCAATCGATTGACTAGTCATTAAGACTGTCTTAAATTGCTAAAAAGCAGTCAGTCAGCAAACACTCACTGTTAGGTGTTCCACAAAATCATTTCTTACTTAGTTAATTAATCACGTAGTCACTCAACCAAATTCACCCAAAAATGTTAAACTTAAAGAATACAAGTTTGTTTTTTGTTATCTTTCAGTCAGAGAGTTAATTAATCGAAACATACTTCTATACCTTATGTCAAGCACAATTGATCAATCAATCACTCAGTCACTCAGTAAAGCCAATAAAAATTATGTCCAAAATTGCTAAACACTTGTCAACCAGCAAATCAAAATTCACTGTTAACTGCAATAAATTCTAATAACCAGTCACTCAATCAGTCAAGCAGGTTCACTCAAAGAATTGTTCAGCCAATACTCTTGTAATCACTGTTTGTTGGCAATACTTCATGTTTGCTTTCAACAGCAGCAACCTTTCAAAGTTTTCGTCTGAAAGTTTGTTGCATCTTGGTGTTTCAATCTGTCCACCTACACTGAACAGCCTTTCCACTGCAGCTGATGATGGCAACTGCCAACGTTTTTATTGAGAGTTGAGTTTCGAAACCTAATAAACTCACAACTCACACAAATACTGAATTAGATCAAACTCATAGCTCACACTCTTTGGGATGAGTTATCTCAAACTCACAACTCACAATAAATGAGTTAACTCGTGAGTCAAAACTCATTTGAGTTAACTCATGCCCGACTCTGGTACTGCACAGTGCGCAGCATCTGTGTACAGTTTTACTGCTAGCTAGAAGTGTGATGCTGCTGCTGCTGTTTTTGTTGATGATCATGATGATACTGATGGTGATGGCAGGTTGGCTGCACAGCTGCTGCGCAGTTTACTCGCTGAACAAGCAGCGCGAGAAATGGTCAAAGTTTACGACGGAATTCCGCTACTGCTCAGGTACTGTTAAGCGTACATCGCATGCACATACTTTTGCTGCTGATCTCTTTGTTGCCCTTATTCTCACTGTAACATAACCCCAGGCTGACATGTTCTGCTCACATTATGTCATTGGTTGAATCAACAAATGTAATCAATGCCAGGCCCGGTTAGTAGTAGTTAATAGGTTACTTTGATGGGTGACTGTTGGTAAGCAGGTAACGCATCTTGCTGTGTAAAGCCCAAATTACATTATGCCAACTTTGCGACAAAGTCGCGGACGTCGCGGACCTTGTCGCAGACACAAATCATGAAAGTTCGTGGCACAAATCATGTTGCTGATTTTCATGACTTGCGTCATAGACTTTCGTGATTTGTCGCAACCTCTGTCGCCGACTTTTCTTGTGCATTATAACAGACTAAATTCCGTTAGAGCAACACAAACAGGTTTGTTGCGGACTTGTCATGGACCTTGTCACAAACATCTCAACACGTTGAGATTGTTTTGGTCTGAGACTTAATGTCTGCGACTTTTACTGAAACTTTATAATTTCGTGACTTGTCACCATTTGTGTTCGCGATTTTTTCTTCTACGGAGAAGTTTCGGTTTCGGTGAAAGTCGATGTAATGGAATTTGGGCTTAAGTTAACCAGACATTTTGGTCAACTCAGCCTGGTTATCTTTCAATGGCTAGGTGCAGTGAGTACTAGTGAAAGCTAGGACATAAAGAGGCACCATGCACTAGCCCCTTATCCATGGTCTTGCAGTGTAAACTGGTGTCTGGATGACAAGCAAATGGAGAACAGTGTTGCCCTATGAGCATTATGGGTCAGTGAGGGCAATACACTTATGTTTACTTTACGTTTGTTGTTGTTCTACTGTCTGTCTGTCTCTGTGTGTGTGTAGTTTGCTACGAGGAGATAATGTGAAGTTGTTGTGGAATGTGGTCTGGTGTTTGGTCATGCTGTCATCGGATGCTGATACGAGCAATGAAATACGCTCCATGGGCGGCATTCCACTCCTGCTGTCCATGCTTCAGTCAGTTGCTTCACTGCTTCAAATTAGCTTGCAGCTCACGGTGGTGTTGACTATATAGACAGCACTGAGTTTGTCTCTGATAATCTCCCATGTTGGGGGAATTTTATGGAAAAATTTAACTTTAGCACCGATAATCTACTCTGTTGGAAATTTGTTGCAGTTGTCTGTCGGCAAAGTGCAAATTCTTGCCCCCCCCCAACTTTTGAATGCCACTGTGGCTAAGTCAGTAGGCGGAACTGGCTATTGTGTGTATGTATGTGTGGTCGGTGTTTAGTGACAGAAGCTACACATCAGTCGCTGATAGCAGCAGCAGCAGCAGCAGTTGTTCCAGTAGTACCAGTAGCGGTTGTTTAGTGATGATGACAAATGGCGTCAGTCTAGATGCTACATCATCAGCATCGTCTGCTGCACTTGATCCTGTTAGTCCATGTCATTTTGCCACACTACAAGGCTAGAATGCCAAAACATTCTATTTGTTGTCAATGACATTTCAAGAAAATTAAAAACAACTTTCTACTTAAAGCACTTTTCGGGACTTTTCTCTCAGTGTTTTTAATGTTCTTGTAAAGATGACTGTAGATGTGATGTTGTTATTCTGCTCTGAATTATTAGCAACATAGTGTCATTATTGTCAATTCGTTGTTGCCTTAGAGACGCACATTATAATCTACTTGTCTTAATGAAATTGACAGAGGTGTTATAGATCTCTATCCGTCATCACCTAGTGCTGTGATTGTGAGTTTGAGCTTTATTGAAATAAAAACAGTTCCTGTACAGCATCCAATCAATACAGTTACAGTCAGACAAATGAATGATAAGTTCGGGAAGTGAAAACATTTGTACACGACGTCTGATATTGTAATGCTACAAAAACCTGTGAAAAGGCGTTAGCAGTGCTGACAAAGTGTGGCAAACTAATGTAAGTCAATGCAACAGAAAAAGTTGAAGGCAGTTTGTAGTGGACTGTAGTAAATCTAGAAACTGAAGTTGCATGATCCAAAACAGTTTATGATTGTTTGGTCACATTATAACTTTTACCATAGCTCTACTGTAAAATTGCCGGCATTGAAACGACTTGAGTACAGTTTATAGTTGATTGTTGAGTGCAGCGATGTAGTACTGAAGTCGAAGTTGAGTTCTGAGTCCTATTGTCAGGCTTGCCGTGGATATGAAATTTCCCATCCATATCCATATCCACAGATTTTTTCTGGATATCTATGGATATATCCATATCCACAGACGCATATTTTGCACACATGTAATCCCCAAATATTTGCAAAAGTAGCAGTGCAAAAGCGTCCATTTCCCTCCACAAAAACATGATGCAGACATTTTTCTGTTGAAATTGTTGAAAAATTGATAAGAGTGAAAAAATATACACACATTTGCATTGAAATATGATCTTAGTTGAGTATGTCCCAACTTTTACAAAAATCTACGTAATTTTATTGACGCAGTTTTTGGCTGAACATTAAGTCAAGCCTTGGGTATGATGTGTCGTGTGTCTGTCCTCCATATGTACGTAACACATGTATTGTGACTAAACAGTAGGAAGTCGGCGAGGGTACCGTTGGATAAAGCGATGGCAGTTTCCTATAGACTGTTGAAAATAACCATGTCTCTATCTGCAGCAGTTTAGCCGCAATTTTGAATGCAGTGCTGTTACCTGCAGCCGTTATCCACGTGCGCCGAAATTATCACATCGTATTTTAGTGTTTATTTTAGAATTTGATATGGCAGCGTCACCATAGCGTGTATGGGACTGTAGTCACTCTGGGAAGTCGTTTTCTTTCTGCGACCCGAAGTAGGACGCTGGCTTTCGGATGTAGGCGGTACGGTCGGCCCACCCCATCAACAGCTCGTTTCTTAGATGCAGATTGCATTCATGTATGCGTACATGTATAAAGTAGAGTGGATGCTTTTGAAAAACACTTGGTTGGTACTTCCTACTAGCATTAAATTAGTAAGCAAAAAAGTTTGTAATTTTTGTTACCATCTGATAAATTCAACTACAAATAAACTTACAAATCGATAGATCTTTTGTTGCCTAACCAACAGTATTAAAACACGGAAAGTTAAGACCTGTTGCTGCTATGGTGCTTATAAATGAATTCTGGCTAACTAAGTAATGACGTGCTGATGTCAGTGATTATTCATTTGACTTAATAGTGGTGAATAAACGAGAAAATGAAGAGTAAGAATGATAGACAGGAGAATGATTTACAGAGACAAAGCATAAGTAATCAATTTAATTAGCAGGTGCACCAGCATGATATTCATGGATATATCCACAGGATGGCTTGAGTCTGATATCCACACATGGATATATACATGGATATATCCATGGATATCCATATTCACACCAAGCCTGCCTATTGTTCAGGACTTTGACTTGGACCTTCACAACTTGGACTCAGACTTGTACTCAGAGCCATTGGACTCGGACCAAGTGGATTTGACTGCATCGTTGGTTTGTCGACTGTGTATACATACAGATAGAATACAGCAGCGAGTTGTCACTGAAGGCGGCGTGCTGTGCTTGTTTGACGGAACTCGTTGTCAATGATGCCAACGGACAACAAACTGTTCAGAACAACGGCATTTATTTGTTGTCCCTACTGCTGGTTCAGCCAATGACAGCGTTGCGGCAACATCATGTGACTGATGCTGCTACTGTACAGCTACAGGTAGCAACGTTACTAGCAATTTATCACTTGATTGATTTTTTTTGATTGCTTGATTATTGACTAATTAAGCAGTCAGTCAGTTGATTGACTACCTGTGGTATACATCATCATCGTCATTATTCATTATCATTGTACTCACTGTCTGCAGCTCGGCCATCACAATCTTAGTTTCCTAGCTGGTCAGTTTCTGCAGTAATTAAGTAAGTAAATCTTTGATTGCATAACACATACATTAATGCAAAAACACCAGCGATAAACATTTAGAAGCTATATAAACTTATTGATTACCTAATTTTATCTCAAAATATCTGTGTATTTTTCTGACTGTCTGTGTGCAAGGCATATGCATTGCGCGCACTGAGGTTCCTGTTCAGCGTGGAGAGAAATCGGCGACATTTTAAGCGAATGTTTCCCGCCGAATTGTTTGAGGCGTTTATTGACATTGGACATTACAACCGTGACATCAGCGCCTATGTGTCACTTGTCAACAGACTCAACTCTCTCCCGGTTCATAATCACTCATATTGATTCTATCTTATTCTATGTAGGTCTGTAGCCAGATTTTTTAGACTTGCTGCTGGGGTTTTTGTAAAGTGCAGGTCTATGCAAATATGCAGAGTCGTAATATAATTTTACCCAGAGACATATTTTTATTTTCTAAATAGAACATAATGTTTTGCTTAATGTGCACGTCTTGTTCCTATGCTTATATAAAATTTACATACTTATTATTTTAAAATATCAATATCAATATCATGATATTCTGTCAAATATCGTATCGATATTGTATCAAAATTGAAATCCTGTTATCGAGTCATCAGTACTTTTTACAGCTTACTAACAAAATCTGTATCAGCTGCATACATTTTCAAGGCTTTGCCATGCACATAATGCATTTACAGCTGGGGCTCTGCCTTGGACTTCTCTGAGAGAGCCTACAGTCCTGTGCCAGACATCCTCGCTAGTTCTTGGTGCTCAACTTTTGGCCTCAATTTTGGCCGTACTTTAAAAATTTTTCCAGAACCCTTTGCCTAGTTTGGGCAGACAAGCTGAAGGCCATGCGTGAATTTTATGAAGCCAAACGTAGCAGTTACTGGCGCACCACAATCTCGGCAAACAGTGGCAACTCACAGAAGCTGTGGCGTACACTACACGGAGTATGGGTGAAGCAGTAACCGAGGAGACTGGTAGCAAGACTGCTGACGAGTTCGCCACGTATTTCAAGGACAAAGTTTGAGCTTTCACTGCGACAGCGCCACTGTATGATGTTCCACTCAAGGTGACGCCAACACTTTCCCAGTCGACTGCCGTGACACAAGACGAAGTAGAGAAGATGATTGGCTCGGCATTAAACAAGACATGCCAGTTGGATCCAGTTCCAACTTGGCTAGTGAAGGACGTAGGCCAGCTGTTGTCGCCCTTCATCGCGCTGCTTTTCAATAAGTTGCTGGCGTCTGGTATTTTTTTTCCGACTTTAATAATGCAGTGGTTCGTCCACTGCTAAAAAAGAACGGACTCGACGTCAGCGACCCAAAGAATTTTAGACCTGTGTCTAACCTGTCTTTTCTTTCCAAAGTATTGGAGAGGATTATGCAGAGAAGACTTCAGGCCTATTTAGATGACAACGCGTTGATGCCTGTAAGACAGTCAGCCTACCGTCTGTATCATAACACCGAAACGGCTGTCAGTTGTCCGTTTTCGTCATTTATATTTCGCTCATTTCTGAGCTGTCAGCGGAAGTTGGTCGTACCACGCTATCGATTGGACGGTTTCGGTCGTCGGCGCTTTTCTGTGACGGACCCGCCGTCTTGGAATTCGCTGCCAGACAGTCTTTGTGACCCAGAATCGATACTTTCAGTCGTCAGCTGAAGACATACATTTTTGCGAAATATTGATGACAAAATGTATTGACCGCATTAGAGATCTTTTTGAGTATGTGCTATATAAATTTACACTTTACTTACTTGCTTACTCTGTGTAGACTGAGTTGATTGATGAGGTGAAGTGTAACGTAACTGCTGCTGATCAGCACAAGGCGCCATCACGTCTAATTGCTGACTATGCTGTCTGTGAAACTCTTGGCTCTGGTGCGTTTGGCACTGTCTACAAAGTGCGCAAACAGACGGGACAGACATTCCTCGCCATGAAAGAGGCCAGTATATGGCATTTTTGTAAAGTCAGTAGATCGGCTTCAGAAGAAGCTACGTTACAACTTATTTCAAGGAAATCTATCTCTATGTATATCTGCACGTTTTGAGTTATGTGCAGGGGTGGATTTATAGGCATGTTTGGCATGTTCAGCTGAACAGCCCCACAGATCACAGAATGTTGGACAGCAGTGCAACATCTTCTGGTCTTATGGGCTTTTTTTGCATGTTGCAAACTTGTGACATTTATAGGTTCGCCTGGTGTAGTAGGAGATTCCCTGGCCTATGTAAGGTAGGCTTCCAAATTTAGTAAGCCGTATTTCAAATCAGCTATTAGCAAGAAAAAATTTTATTTTGTGCAGTAAATGGTAAGTTTATTCATTGTTGTCAGAAAATTTGTGCCAGGGTGTCCATAATTATACCTAACAGGGCCTGATTTCCATTCTACTCTGGCCCTGATGATATGCTGTCTGGGTGGTCTGTAATCTGGTGCTGCTGCGATCTACTGCTATGTTGTGCCATGTTGTAGGTGAGTACACTGAACGCTTCCTGGGGCAGGACAGCCAAAGAGCGACAGAACAGCGTCGGTGACGTCATCAATGAGCTGTCAATCATCCGTGAACAGCTTAAACACCCAAACATCGTCCGCTACTACAGAACATTCATCTGCGGTACTTAACCGTACTATAATACAGGCTCCTTATATAGATTGCATTAAATTAAAGTCCATGTATACCAAAGACTCCAGCTACCTGTATTTATATGTGCCTGCCAGACATGGACACTATTTGTTGCTGACACAAGAAGCAGAAGAAGCATTTCGTACATGCTAGTGCCAACGTTAGGTAGCCAGAATCTGCTGGAGGACTAAATACTTGCGACAACTCAATTGTTCTTGTTGCTTTTGCATCGGACTTTCATTTTTGGTCATTTTTGTCTAAGCGTTGGCGCTGTATTTTCTGCTAATTTGTGTGTTTATTGTTTTACATTTACCATGTGGGCTAAGAGTCTGTCATTGAATTGATGAACGAATGAATAAACAATGCTGACTGCTGTTGCTGTAGGCAGGCTCTCTTCGTCTGTCTGTCTGTTTGTCTGTCTCTGTATATCTGTGTACAGGGTGGTCCAAAAAAACGGATACCCAGTTTTATTTTTGGGATAACTTCGGTAATTCAGCACCGATTTTAACCATACTTTCACTGTTACAAGCAGAAATCTATGGCGCGTAAACGTGAAGTTCTTCCACCCACCGCACTTTTATTGTGTGACCACACTACCTAGCAAAACAGTTCTCAGTTTGTAAGCCCATGATCAAACAGCGATCATCCTTTGTTATTCTGCCCATATCAAACGATTTATTCTAAAAATTATTACTGGTAAACAAAATAAATAAACACAATATGACGTAACAATGACGTCACTACTGCGAATAA
>Ga0209367_1004983_pt1 | contig 18407 bp, 10 predicted proteins | sample WorMetLIZISLAND2_FD_187412 | JGI IMG/M metagenome (GOLD analysis project Ga0209367, IMG submission 187412) | Marine gutless worms symbiont microbial communities from Max Planck institute for Marine Microbiology, Germany - Olavius geniculatus... ... | reverse complement strand
ACCAGTGATTCAATTTTGGGCGTGATCCGGCAGGAATCCTGGATTCTGGATTACTTTGAAATTTTCGTTACCATTGCGTTAAAGGGGGAATAAGGGAACCGCTGGCAAAGCGAAGATGGTGACGCCACCTGGCGAATAGCTTTGCCTTGGCAGAAGTACCTGCGGGCTATGACTGCTTTCTAGTTTGTACCATTTATTTATGTCATTTGTGTGCAGTTGAGTTCCATTCAGCAGATTATGATATCGCAGCTGAGTGATGGGATGATGCATCCTGTCAACAAGTTTCTTCAGGCTGATATTGATGGTTGGTGAACGTTGGTCTGCCTTTATTTTTCTGAATGTGTGTGTAGTGCCTACAGTTTATATATAGCAACAATCACATTTGTTGTTAGTTCTAGAAAAAGTTACAGTTAATTTTCAATTTGTTACTTTTTCACTTGTATTATGTGGTGGTGTTGTGCTTTAAGCTGAGTTTTTGTGTCAGTTGAAAAGATATTTATTGAATGAAGACTGATGACTGTGTTTTAGTGTTGCTGTGGTTTGTGATTGTTACAGAGGTGATCAAAATGAAAGAAATGTTTCAAATTGCCAGTGCGGGTAATTTTTAATGACTACATTTTGTTTTGTTGTTACCGAATTTACATTGTATTTCTCTGTTTGAAATTGGATGTATATGGCTGCTTTCTTTTGAAGATAGATGCAGAATACTTATTTTAGGATATTTTGGGTACATTACATTATTTTTTTAAAATTTGTCATTTTTTTTAATATTCCATATGTGAATTTTTTAGGAGCCATATAACAGCTGTTTTCTGTTAACTGCAGTTGCATTTTTGTAAGTAATTTTTGAATGTTAGTTGTTTATTCATGTAATAGGTGCGCTCGTTTTCTTGCTTAATTCTTGTGGTAATGCGTCTTTGGTTATGTATGTTGTTACAGTATTAACAAATAAACAAAATCTTTATAATCGTATAGTATTAAACTGACTGTTTTTATTCGCGAAAGCAGCTACTGCTTTTAGCGCATCTTAGCCATCGCAGTTATGTCTGTTTGTTTGTCTGTCTGTCCGTCTGTCTATCTGTCTGTCACACGGGTGGATCAGTCAAAAACGGTCTAAGCTAGGATTGCCAACCTGGAAGACTCTAGTTTCAGGAACCGTAAAGCTTTTCCATTAATTTAAAGGGGATCACCCTGAACGAGGGTGAGAGGGGGTGGGCAAAATTTGCAATTTTTGGCCAATAAGTCGTTGTATGTCAGTAACGGTGCGAGATAGGGCCTAGGTTACTATCAATCACTAATGGGAAGTCGTACACTGGCTCTTGATTGGCGCTGAATTCAATGACCTTGAATGACCTTGAACGCAAAAATAGGGGGTTTATGGATTTTTTTGGTGATTTTTTTGGCTGCGGCACAAGTCTATATCATTCACAAGGTGGCGCCACGGAACTGTCGTTATGCGATCCAGAGAGAGAATTTGGTATTTGTATATTAACTTAGCGTGAACACTCCAATTTTAAGCTAAACTCATAAACCAGAACTGCTATAGGCTTTCACGTGTGTCGTGAGCATTAGCTCTAATTTCTTGTTTTGTTTGCTGTAGAGTTAACTCGTATTGTACTGCTATGTGTTCAGAACATGAGCGGGTGCTGGCTACGTACATGAAATATCCCAAGAAACGTGAGGGTGAGAAGGGACATCAAGAAGCGATCGATGATCTTTATGTTGCACGCAAGAAGTTTCATCAGGTTTTATTCTTAATTTATTGACTTTGTTGTAGTTATTAGGTGTGTACTGTCTACTGTCTAGAGACTGTGTCTAAGGTATTTGCATCAACTTGGTATTTATGCTACTTTTGCTGTTTCATGTTTTATCATTTAATTTTAGATCCTACTCTGTCAACTTGTTACTAAGACCTAATCCGGTATCATACTTGCCACCACTACTTTAACCTTTTCACTACCGGTATAGCTTTTTATTCTGTGTGATGGAGTACGTGCTCAGGATGTACTTTGCTGTGTTAGATTCTGCTTTGAATATTGACTCAACTGTCTACAACTACACTTTTTGCACATTTTCGTTGTCACTTTGTTAATGTTTTTTACGTATTAGTTTTGTATCGTCATATGCACTTGTTACTGCTGTAGTCATATTACATGTGCGTGTGTATGTGGCATATAGACGGCCGTTCATTATTATTCGTTGCTCAACTCGCTCCAGTACAAGCGTCGTTCTTCGCTGCTGGAGCCCATCCTCGGCTTTGTTCAAGCTCAGAAGATGTTCTTTGAGATGGGAAATGAGTCGCTGTCGCGCAAGGAGTTGGATGATTTTGTCGCCAATATTAATGCTTCGGTGCAAAGGTGAGCTCATTATTTGTTAACAGCATTTTGATTTTGCTAGGTGTCTCTGTCAGATTGGTATTTATTTCCACATGTAATATTAAATGTTGGAGCTTATCTGGTCTCTATAAGTGGCAGTTACATTAACTTTTTTTGCTAGTATCAGATTGTACTGATTGTATTTACAACGTAATTTAAATCATTTCAGTGGAATGGCTGTGATTCAAATCCACAACTTCTTGATTACCGATATTATTGTTTTGTTACTCATCTTGTTGTTTGTGCAGGGGAAATATGCTAAGACTGTCTAAAATTGTTTTTTTGGGTAAGAAAAGTGTGTAATTGAGATGAGACAAAACCACTTGTGGAAACTGGGGAATTGTCCGAGTTTTATGATTGTGTGTGTTAATGACAAGTTTTGATCTTTTCTCTTGCCATTTATGTTTGAGAAATTTGGCATTTATAATTTGTAATCATTTTTTTAAGTTCTAAAATAGCACAGTAACTACTCCATGGTTCCTACAGGTCAGGGAAAAGTGGAAAAAGTCGTGGAATTTTGTGGTCAGGGAAATGTCAGGGAAAAATATTATTTTTGAAAAGTGAGGGAAAATGATCTTGGATCATGCATACTGCAGAGTGCAGATATCTGTGATTTTTTTTGTGCTGTATTGCAGTGTTCATTCTGAGTTGCGGCTGGAATCTCAGCGAAGAGTTGAACAAATTGAAAACATCGAGAAGCAGTCGATTCATAAATATTATGCCGAAGTGCCTTCCGACATGCCGTGTTCACCACCCAACACTGAGTTATCACAGAAGGCCGGATATCTGTTTATGCGTGTGTAAGTTTTTGTCACTGCAAGTTTTTTTGCGTATTATTTCTTTAATTTTTTGCTGTATGAAACATCATCTGTTTACTGTGCATATTTGTTTTTTTTTGTTTCTGTTGAATGTGTGTATGATTGAACGAATGAATGAACTATGTATGTGCTGGAATTGATGGCTGGATTACACATGTATGTGAGAAATTGCTTACCAGGCAGGTTGCCAGTGTGAGAATGACTATGGTTTCATTTTTCTGTTATTCACATAATTCATGTTTTCTTTGGTGCTTTACAGTATATATTGTTGTTTCAGCATTAGTCAGCACATCTATGTGTGCTATATTGTAATATACATTAAAAATAGTGTTATAGTTTTGGGTTTTTTGCTTTTTTTGCAGTAAACTGTCACTGATCACTTCACGATGGGATCGAAGTTTCTTCTTCATTCAAGGTGGCAATCTTATGAACCAGTCGAGAGATGAGGTGAGTCATCGTCTGCTTACTTTTTGGTATAATAATAATGATAATACTTATGATATAATTATCCGTTATTTTATGCAACCTATTAAACTAGAGTGTTACTTTTGAAATAAGTGTTCGATAAGTCAATTCATTCTTATTGTACTTACAACGTAATTTAAATCGTTTCAGTGGAATGGCTGTGATTCAAATCCACAACTTCTTGATTACCGATATTATTGCTCATCTCGGATGTTCCTCAGTTTTGGATGCTCACTTGACAGCATTGTTTGGTAAATTTAAGCCAGTCACAATCATTGCAGGCTGTGATGATGTCTTTTAGGGCATAATTTAGGCCACATTATTGTGATCCCTGCGTAATATAATATTACGTGTTTGCCTTTGACTTGTAGTTTGGTGCTTGTGTGGCAGGTTGCTGGAAGCTTGTTGCTCGACCTCAACATTGAAACTCGCATCGATCTTATTGATATTGAAGATCGTCGCTTTGTATTCCACGTGTCACAGCCTTCAACCAAAAGGTAATGAATGGTGATGATTTGGTATCAGGATTTCAGTTTTGATACGATATTGATATGATATCTTGCAAAATATTGCGATATTGATATCAATATTTCTAAAATATTAAGTATGTCAGTCTTATAGAAGCACAGGACAAGATATGAACATTGAGCAAAACAGTATGCTTTGTTTAGACAATAAAAATGTGTCTCTGGGTGAACATATAGTTATGACTGTGATTAAGTTTTGACACCATTAACTCGCCGCATCTGTATTCTTTCTTTCCAGTCACGTACTGTAATGAAGAATGTGTAGCAAATGTCGTGAAAATAGCGAATATATTGCAATTTTCAAAAATATCGTAATATATCTAAAAGTTGATATTTTTCGATGATATGATACAATATGTCAAAAACGATATATCGATATTTTCTATATATCTAGTCATCACTAATAATGAATCATTGATAATGTAAACTTGCGACAATGGTGGTTATAATTTGTAGTAAATTTGATTGATTTTCATTTGTATTGACTGTTTTGTTTGCTGCTGTAGGAGTTTAATGTTGCAAGCTGAAAATGCTCGAGACCGAGATGAGGTATGTTGGCAGTACACTACTGACATATATTAAGCCGAATAAAAATGTATAATTGTTGAACTTGAGTTAGTCTTAGGGACGTAAGGACAGAAGGGTCTTTTAAACTGACAGAATTTTGGTGTTGTTACTTTTAGTGCAGAGTGCATACTCTATAGTATGTACATGTGCAGGTTAGAGTGCTTGCCAGTATAATGCTGGCATGTCTTATGGTTGAATGCTACCATCTGCAGTTATGCATTTGTCATGATAGCCACTACAATGCACATATTCTGACTGCAGTGTCCACTGCCCAGTTGTGAGTTTCTGTATTATGAGAAGAACACAAAAGTTAGTTGCATGTGTGTGAAATGGCACTTCTTCAGAAAATTCCAGTTTCACAAGAATGACAACTGTTACTGGTATGTGTTGGCATCTGGAATAGATTGAACATTTACAGTGAATGCAACTGGACTAAGCAATAAGACACTGAAACAGAAGTGTTCATTTTGACTTTATTGGTGTTTAAAGCAGTTTTTACACGTGAAAGCAGCTACTGCTTTAGTGCATCTTAGCCATCACAATTCTGTTTGTCCATCCGTCTGTCCGTTACACGGGCGGATCAGTCAAAAACGGTGCAAGCTAGGATCACCGTATCTTCACTGTTGGCTGCCTGGAAGACTCTAGTTTCACGATCCGTAAAGCTCTTTCATGAATTCGAAAGGGGCCATCCCGAATGAGGGCACTAAATGAGAGGAGGGCGGGGAAAATTTGCAATTTTCAGCTAATAAGTCGCTGTATCTCAGTAACGGTGCGAGATAGGGCCTAGGTTACCATTAATCACTAATAGGAAGTCGTACACTGGCTCTCGATTGCCGCCGAATTTAATGATTTTGGATGACCTTGAATGGCAAAATAGGGGTTTTATGGATTTGTTTAGCGATTTCGGGCTGTGAGACACATTTCAAGAGCGAATGCACCGAAATTAATTGAGATATACATGGACAAGCTGCACAGGAAATTTTCAGCATTGAACATAGATTTTAACGGTTCAAGTCTCGATTTTGTAGGTTCAAGGACACCTGCACACGAGAGGATCAAAGAGTGGTACTCCCGTAAAAGTTGTTCTTTTACTGTTGTTGTGCAGTTTTTCATGAAAACGGTTGCAGATAGATAGGCATGCTGCCTATCGTAACAAGCACTAGTGACAAGCTTTTTAGTCGTATCAAGGTCGATGACTTTGAAAGACCCTGAACTTCCAAAATAAAGGGTTTTATTGATTTTTGCGATCTTCAGCTGCAGCGCACATTCCAAGAATGAACTGCGATGAAATGGCTGGAGATAATCTGAAAATTTGTGAACAGGAACTGCTAGGCCCCCCTGTAGGTTTTCACGCATCTCGTGAACACGAGCTCAAATTTTATGTTTGTTTTGCACATGTGAGTAATGTAGTTTACAGTATATGTCCAATATTGCAATCCATTGCAAATGTGGTGAATATTGTAGTGCTTATGTGTTGCAGTGGATTGCAACAATCATCAATGTTGTTCGTGTTGGTCAGCGGCTCGAGTCCACAGAACCACTTACTGTTAGTACAACTATTTATGACATCACGCAGTTGCTTTTATTTAACCTGACACACTCATAAGCATAAGAGTGTGCTTCAGTCTATTAACATGGAGTAGTGTTCTATGTCTTGTTATGTAGTCTGAGCTGTCAAATGCATATAGTCACATACAGAGTATTGCATCAGATGTGTTCGTTTGGTTTGGTGTAAATGATAGCTGTAAGTCATCGTATAGTCTTTCACATGTCATATAGTTTATGCACTTTAAGTACATTATATCATCCTCAGTTTACTTACTTTCATCTGCATTATTGTGTCTTTTCGTGAGCATCCTCAACAGATGCATATACCAAGCGTAGCCACTAGTTAATGTTGTTATGTAGCTATTGTGGATTGCACTGTGTGTGTTTTATTCCTGCAGCCTCCAATTAAAACACCAACAGAAGCCAGCTATGCTCATGGATTCTTTAGTTCGGTTCCAGTAGCTATGCCTAAGTCTGTAGAGGCATTGAGGTAAGCTGACTACTGTATTTATTACTTTGTCATGTTTTAGCGAGAGAGTTATGTGTAGTTATTGAATGGCACTGCAATTAGTCATTTCTTTGCAATATATTTTGAGTATTGCTATATTGACTTATTACGTAAGTTAGATCATTCTATCGGTATAGGTTAGTTTTTGCTTTTATGTGTCATTGCATTAATGCTGTTGGCATTAATGAGTGAGTAGGGTTTAACGTCCCGCCTGACACAGTACAGATTATTTTTGGATGGTCTTTCCAGGCAGAATGCATGCAAACACAAAATAATACAGCAGTAAATTCAACCTTTACAATAAAGAAACATGACAGGAACATCTTTCAGTCTGTCTAAAATTCTGCTTTAGCGGTATGCAAAAATTAATTTTGGGAATGAATCAGCTTCATTAACTCTGGAAAGATTTACTAGTTAAAGAAAAATGTAAATCATTAGTAATAACTGTAGTGTGCTCGTTGCCTTTGGCTGTGGAGCATTCAGAACATCAGCTGTAGTATGTGAATTCCTCATATATGATTGAAGAGTAAATATGAAAGAACAAAGTGAATCACCTCTTTGGAAATACTTTGAGTATTGAATTAATTGAATTGAATTATTGAATTATTATTAATTATATTGTTGTTAATTGTCAGGGAGTCGGCATCAGGGGGGACTCTTGCTGCTGCATATCCAGCCACTCCGACTTCGACTCCATCTGACGGCACATTCTGTCCTGATGCTCCCATACAGTTCGATCTTACCACTCCTGGAGGAAGCTCTTCATTGAAAGAAGGACCACCTAAGTATGTTGTGTCAAATGATAGTAGTTTAATTTGATGTTTCAATATCTGAAATTCCGCTGCAGAAAGTATAGTATTAATTTATTATTGTTTGGACTTGCCGTGGCTCGGTACCAGTAAGTGGAAGCCATTATTTGCTTACATTTGTACTTTTAACCACCCCTCAGCGCTTTGATGATGTCGGTGCTTACAGCAACAGAGTGTGCATCCGTTCTGCAAAGAGTCTTGACTTTGACTTTGATTTATCCCACATCCATATGAACACATTGATGTCATCCACGTCTGTCAAGAGCTGCCACCTTTACTTTTTGCTCCAATAGTTTTCAGCAGTTGATTTTTGGGACCACACGTAACCTGGAGGGAGTTACTCTCAAAGTTGTTGGTGAAATAAAAATGAAATTGTGTAGTTGAATAAGTAAGTAAATATGTCAGTGAAATGTCACAGCCCATAATGCATTCTCTGCATTGTTACTGTGAGAAGAAAGATGTTTCGCGTAGCAGTGTTAGTGATAGTGGAGACAAAGAAGAAGAAAATAGCATATACACTTTGTCCAAAAAACGTCCCACTTTTTATTCTGCATATCTTCCCCAAATATTAATGTATTTCCAAAATTTTTCACTGGCACATTCTGTGGACAATTAGCAATAAAGTGGCGATTGATTATCCCACCACACCTCAACTGCATTGCTACACTACCTTGTGAAATATAAATGCACGAAAAATCAACAGTAAAAGGCAGCAAGCATGTTGGTAAATGAAAGATGCTTTAGACAAAAAGTACAGTGCTATGTTGTGTTAGATCCATCCCTATGGATATCTATCTGGCATGTTAAATGATGTGTTTGTTTCTTGCCTTTTTCTCTTAGTGCACCTACCAGTTCATCTTTAGTGGTCACGTTCTCTTCAGTACATGCATGCTTCGGTCTGCCGGTCTCATATTTTTGGTCGTGTTTCCTGTTTTCCAAATCTTAGTTATAAAACATGCCCAGTCTTTCCCCATTGCAGCTTATCTTCAAAAATTTCATCAGTATCTTCTGAAAATTGTATTTTTCAAACTGGCATACATTCGTAATAAAAGCCTTGCCTTTATTGCTAATGGCATATTACAATACCAGTATATCATTACTGCATTAAAAATTATTATTTGCGGTAATATTGTCTGCTTTTGTTTACAAACGTCAGAAATTTATCTGGAACTAAGAAAAATTTGATTTTTGCATGAAAATTAGTAAAAAAAAAATTCAGAGCATATATTTTTGCATATGTATTATAATGATTTATGATTTCTGAAAATTTATGTTTTACGTGATAGTGTAGCGACAGAGTTAAAGTGTGGTGGGATATTTAATAACTGCCTCATTGCAAATTGTTCAGAGAATGTGTCAGTGAAAAGATTGTGAAAATCGGTTAATTTTTGTCGAAGATATGGATCATGACAAAGTAGGACATTTTTTGGGTCACAGCATATGATGCTTTATGCTGTAGACGTGTGAATCCATTCAACCAGTCACAGGAAGCTTCTGTGACTGATGGAGCTGCTGCTGCTCCTAGCGATGGTTCAATGTTTCCTGTGCGATTCCTTGGCTCACAGCAGGTGCTAACAGACCGAGGTACTGTCCAGCTTGTCGCTTTGTTGTTTCTAGCAGTTGCTTGATGTCCATAGTGACATTGTTGTTCAACTGCAGCTACTGTTGTTATTTTGAACAACATCATTGTGCTTTAATTGTCTGTAGTTGTCAGCTTTATCAGCATGAGCAAACAGAGTTTGTTTGATATTTTTAAATGTATTTTTTACATAACATTGCGTGCATGATTTGCGTTGAACATCTGTCAGCATCAGCTTCAGTTAGCTGCTGCGCAAATGATATTTGTCTGTAGTAGCTGTGGTCTAACAGTTCTGTTAACTACCAGCACCATTGCCACCAGCCAGTTTTTTCAACAGGAACCTTTTGCTTGCTGCTTGCATACCTGATGCTCCTCTGTCAGTGTTGCGTTCATTCAAAACACGCATTCTGGTATGAAGTTGCTAGTCTGCGGATGTGGGACAGCTGCATGGAATGTCTGACTGACTGACTGATGACATCAGTTTACATTGTGAATGATGTGTAGGCGAGCTTCTACTGCGTGAAGTGATACGCCACATAATGGCCGCTCGCGCCATCCACAACGTCTTCAAGATGTCCGAGTTTCAGCTTGTCGTAACAACGAACGAAGTCAGGTGCATAGCTTTAGCCTCACGCCTCTTTAGCACTGCAAAATATAGTCACAAACTTTGTTGTGTTTGTGCAGACACAATGTGTCTTGCACTTGTGGAGTGTTATCATGCCACATGCTGCATAAATTAGTTACACACAACGTAAGTAAATAACAGCTTTATACAAATCATTACCTGTGAATAACCTTGAACATGCTTGGTGTGTTTAAAAGTTTGACTTGGCATCTAAAGCTAGGCATAGAGTGTGTGTGCATTGTTTTCGAGATAGTTTTCAACAACATTCCAAGTAGACTGAACAGCTCTTCCAAATGCAAATCTGGATCCACAGAACCTGTAGAATTTGCAAGCTGTGGATGTACTATAAAGGTTGAATTGTTGACTGTGTGACACAGGCTTTATGACAGCGTTGGTGGAGTGGAACCGCTGCAGATACGCCTGGAACATATATCCTATTGGGGCGTTCACTCTGACAACAAGCGGTGAGTGTCATGAGTTGCACCAGGTTAGGCCTAGTTATCCCAAAGCTCACCCTTGGATATTGTTGGGTCGGGACTTTTTAGGCTAGATCCCCTTTTTTTCACTAAATCATAAGTTGCAAATTACTGCAGTATAAGGTGTGTTTGACATTTTGCATGATTCGAGTTTACATTGCTATAGATTTGTCATTTCTACATTGTCTTAGCTCCTGTTTTTTTCTTTTGCCATGTTATTTTTTCTGTAAAAATTTACAACCAATATTGGTGTTTTAAAAAGAGTATCCTCATGTTTAATTACGTGTGTGCAACTGACTGCTGACGGAAAACAGGAATGGCAAATTGTAGTAGTGATATATTTATAGGAGCTGCTGAAATGTTTATTTTCAATCTGCAGACTATTTGGTTTCATTGCACGTGTCCCTGGTGTGACGGGTGCATCATTCTACTGCTACATATTTGAGTGTGACACATCTGGTGAACCGGTGAGTAATCTTTCTTATGTATTTTTACACGCAGTAGCAGAATGCTTCATGCATCTTAGCCATGGCCTGGGCGTCTGTCTGTTCGTCGGTCTGCCCATCAATCACACTGCTGTATTGTATCAAAACAGTGCAAGTTAGGATCACGAAGTCTTCACCGTGGGCTGCCCCAAGGTCTCTAGTTTATCGTGACAAAATTTCGTGCCACTGAGTGCGAGGCTTCTCCTTGAACGAGGGCGTCAAAGAGGGGTACCCCCTAAAAGATGTTATTTTGCCGTTATTGGCTCGTTTAGTGTGAAAACAGTTGCAGATGGGTACAGACATGTTGCTTATTATAACAAGCAGGGGTGACAGGCTTTTTAGATTTGTCAACATTGATGACCTTGAACGACCTTGAACCGCTCAAAAAGGGGGTTTTAGTGAATTTTTTTGCAATTTTTGGATGCAGCGCACATTTCAAACTAAATTACAACGAAATGGCTGGAGATGGCCTAAGATGACCTTCATATGAAATTTTCAGCATTAAACGTAGATTTTAGCAGTCCAAGTCACGACCCCCTATGTTCAAGGAGGCCGGTGCAGGCAGGCGTTAAAGACGGCTGCCCCCTAAAAAGTGGTTATTTCGCCACTGTTGGCTCGTTTAGCGTGAAAACGGTTGCAGATAGGCACAGACATGCTGCTCATCATAACAAGCAACAGTGACAAGCTTTTTATTGGTGTCAATGTCAATGACCTTGAACCCCAAAAAATAGGTGTTTTTAGTGATTTTTTTTGCAATTTCTGGCTGCGTCACACATTTTAAGAGTGAATTGCACGGAATTGGCTGGAGATGGACTTGGATAACCCACATATGACATTTTCAGCATAGAACAAACATTTTTAAGAATGTAAGTTGTGATCTCTTAAATTCAAGGAGGCTTCTGTACGAATGCCTCAAATTTAAGCACTCTTTCAAGATGCATTTATATCTTATTGCTGTACACTGATTGCCAAAGTGGCAGGATCACTGCTATCGTGCATCACGTGAGCTTTACTCAAATTAGTTGTTTATTTATGCTGCAGCTGCAATGATGATGAATATTTTAGGCTTTTTTCAGAAACATCACAGATATGTGTATTGCCTCCACTGTCCCAAAGCAGCACATAACAGTTTAATGCTTCTAACTACAAATAAAGTTACACCAGAATGCACTAAAACATACTTAAAACCTGCATGTCAGTAAATGTTTTTTTGTTTTGCGTGCGAAAGCAGCTACTGCTTTCAGCGCGTCTTAGCCGTGACAATTCTGTCCGTCCATCTGTCTGTCTGTCCGTCCGTCACACGAGTGGATCAGTCAAAAGCGGTGCAAGCTAGGATTACCAAATTTTCACCGTCAGCTGCATGAACTATCATTATGCGATCCAGATAGAGAATTTGGTATTTGTATATTAACTTAGCATGAATACCCAAATTTTCAGCTAAACTACTGAACCGGAACTGCTACAGACTTTCACGCGTCTCGTGAGCCTTAGCTCAAATTTTTTGTTATGTTGACTGACATATCCAGACAGTTGGTATCAAGCTTGGTGTCAACTAGCAAAATTTCATGGTGACATGGACATATAGCACTGTGATTATATGAGCACTTTGATTAATACAGTGGTGTTGTATTTAAACTTTTTTTGTGAAAGAGATCAAAGCTTGCTTTATTTGCTTTGTCATTCATAACTCTGCAACACATAATGTATGAGAATATGCAGGCATTTCAGGTGTTCGTGAAGAATCTGTACTTGTGTTTGTTGTTCAGATATGCCACGCACTTGCAAGTTCTACGCAGCTTGCTTTTCAGGCTTTCATGGTTAGTCAGCTGCTGATTTTTATTATATATATATATATATATTGATTTATATATTTTCGTGAACTTTTCATCTTGTCCATCTCACTGTTGAGTACTAGTCATTTTACAGATGTATTTTTAGCTTCTTGTTACTTAATTGCAAGCTTCAGTCAGATGCAGATGAAGATTGAGTTAGAGATTACTTTTTATTTTAAAACATTTTTTGTGACACAGGTATTAGCTACATAAACAAAATAGATATATAGTCAGTTTTATGCTAACAAATGTTCATCATGCTGTAGCTGGTATTTTAATGTTGCAGCTGTTTTTGATCACTGGATTTCTGTTGTGTGTTTTTTAAAACAAAACACAGTGGTGACGGTTTTGTTTTGACGCATATATAATAAACATATTTATTTATTGTTTAACAGCAACAGAAGACAATAGAGATGGAAGCAGCTGATGAAAAGGTGGATTTCTGTGTATTTAATCAAGTGAATGCAGCTTCTTCTTACAGTTTGCGCGGTCTTTTTCTCTGTTTGACATTGTGCACTATAAATATCTCATTAATTTACTTACTTTTTTAATTTATCAGTCAGTCAGTTAGAACATATTTATATAACACTATAAGTTGCAAAAGAAACAAAAGCGTTTTTACAGAAGTGCACTTTCATTATAACAGGAATTGTTGCATACTTATTCAGTGGACATAAAACCAGAACTACCGTGGAAAAGTGCAGTTTTGCCAAAGTTATATGCAGTATACATCAAGGAAAAAAATTAACTATCTTACGTACACCAGTTTTCTTGACTTGAAGAGTTTATGGCAGTCGTTTGAGTTGAATAAAGCAATAAAATTGTGAATCTAGCTCGTGTTAAGGTTTGTGGTGGTGGTTACTCTAGGAGCTGCTGTTGGCGAACATTGACAAGTTGCCAGATCTGCCTCAGCAGAACCAGTCACAGCAGCCGGAAGACAGTAGCGACATTCCAAATGCCGATGCCCCCAAGTCGGATTCTGATGCAGCCCCACAGCCACAAGCCAATGCCAGCATTGAAGGAGAGACGGTGGCCTCATCACAGACTGACAATACAACCACAGACGCTCAGTGAACTCTGCCCCATAACCATCTATTTTATCCTGCTCATTTCCTAGCATTGGCTTTCTGTAACATAACTAACTGTCATGTGACAACTCCATGGGCATAAGTTTTATATGATTTCTGCAGTATTTTAAACCAGTTTTAGATGACTGTCATCTGCCAGATAATTTTAGCTGTTCACATTTTTGTTTTTGCTGCATGTTTCGGTTGTCTGCTATAATTATGGCTCCTGCGATTCTGGTTGTGGCATTTTTTTGATGATAAGTACGCAGAAATTAGTTAGTCGAAATTTGGCTTTACTTGTGAGTTGTGACTTGTTTTAGTGCGTCATTTGGCACCTGTATTTTATTGTTATTACCTTTGCTGGAGACTGGTGCTTGTGCTTTCACCTGTTCCTGTTTGTGTGTTTGCTAGATTGCTCGAAAAGTTGATTTTATTGTGATGAAATTCTGTGGAGAAATTTTGGTTCCAAAAACCAGTTGATTAGATTTTAGTGACAGTCTGGATTATCGCCCAGATATAAGAATTTTTAAGGCTATGTGTAGCAACTTAGTGCATTCACCAGGATATGCATTAAACTAAGGTCTAACATAAGGATATGAAGCAGATTGTATCAAGTTGGGTTTTTGCAGATTGCTATGTGGCAGCACTAGTCCTGGTTGAGGTTTGAGTTTTTTGATTGCTTCTAGTTATTATTTTTTTAAAATTATTTTTTGTACCCCCGGTAGTAAAGATCCCGGGGGTTAAAAACTAAACTAAACGTTAAAAACTACTGGGATGACCAGAGGTCCGATGTGTCGCTTTTACAAAAACTGTCATGAACAAGAATGGCGTTAAAGCGCTGCATCAGGACCGACAGCCGCTGAAACAAAAATACGCCCTCGCGAGCCTCACTGGAGACAGCTGAAATTCTGCGGCCCAAGTCCTATTTTATTATTATTATTGTAAATGTTTCTGTGTGAAGTCTTGTGCATAGCCATGCAGTGCATATCCGTTTCAGATGGTAGTTGTGGTTAGTGATGCTGTCATGGTTTTCTGCACAAATGTTTATCACTCCGACTCAGTGATGAAATGCTCTGCTGACGTTTGTAATTGCGGACTCTAGATATTTGTAGTATTTTTGTATCTTAAACAGTTCTGCAAGCTGAGATTACTGAGAAGCTGCACTTGTTACTATAATGTGTCCCAATAAAGCTGTGCCACTTTTATTTTTTGAATAGCTTCGTGAAACATTGGTCGATTTTAATATTTTTTGGCATGCAGCATCAGGAAAAAAACTTGACGTAAATGACTGTCGCTTTTCCCACCTTACTTTGATACTGTTGCTATGCTACCTTGTGAAATGCAGAAATCGTAGGTTGCCCATTTTGTAGGACATGGTATAATAGGCTGCTTGCCACATTTCTGCACTAGGAAATCGCATAACACTCCTCCTACTTTTTAAAATGGCATAAAGTTAAACTTAGTGCTGCGGTATCAAATCAGTATAAGCAATGTGCTATGCTCGTTGTGCATGCAAGGCAATAGCAATGTACAGGATGCGGCAAAATAAAGTAGCCCCCTAAAGTTTTTGGCTGTTTTCTTAGCAACCGTTTAGAATTTTAATTAGAAATTTTACAGGTTTATTTTTTTGAAATGTTCTACATCTAACTGCCAAGTGAAGTATGATTCCATTAAAAAACGAGGAAGTTATAGATTTTTTAACATGTGTTACGGATTAGTCGGTTGTTTAGCCTACACTGCAGGCCCCTAGACTCTTATAGGCCTATCTACTCATCGAAGAGCAAAGAACAGTCTAAACTTTTCAAACAGAAATATAATACAGTAGCAAGCACCAGTAAACAAAAAAAAACAATCAGTTATAACAACCAAAAAAAGCAATATGGCCATAACACGGCCAACAAAAGAAAAAACGTCCTGCCGGTCTGCCGGCCACACAACCTCTAGGCTCTCTGACTGTCCGTGTCCGATCAGCTCACTGACCCGTGACCGACCAACCATCAGCACGTAGGCCACAAGTAATCAAGAGACTGTCTGTCCGTGACAACATGACTGACTACCGATTTTTTCTCATTAAAAATGTTCAGGCTACAACACCAATTCAATAACATCATTGAAACAACACAGTTAACGAATGATTAGATGCCAGAATTCCATTGTCACTGTAAATGTTTCAAGTGTCCACCGCCAGCTCCAACACAAGCCTTCAGTCGCTTTCAGAAGTCTCAGTTTCACAGCCTAATTGATTGGTCCCTGTGGCAGGTTGCCCCAGATAACCATTAACCAGAAGTGCTTCCTTGAGTTTGGCGATTGTTTTTGGCTTTGTTTCAAGCTTGCTGTAAGTCTCCAACATTGCACCCCACACATGATAGTCTATCTGGTTTATATCTGGCGAATTTGGAAGCCACTGGTCCTTTGTGATGAAATCTGGACAGTTGGCCCTCAATTAGTTCTGTGCGTAGCATGCTGTGTGCTGGCGTGCCACCCTCTGGAAGATAAATCCGGTGGGCAGCAAGCGATTGCAGTCGATAATACGATAATTTAGTAATATTTTATAAACAAAATAAATTACTGTTTATTGAAACGTCACTGTGACGTTATTGGCAGTGGCCTGGTAACCGGTTTTGGAAAATTAAATAGTATTTGCAAGATTTTTACTGCGCAAAAAGTCAGTAGTCGGTCATGTTAAAAAGTCTTCAACTTCGTCGTTTTTAAACAGAATTACATTTCACTTAGCAGTTAGATGTACAACATTTTACAAAATAAATTTGTGAAATTTTAAATTAAAATTTCAAACGGCCGCTGAAAAAAAGGAAAAACTTTAGGGGGCTACTTTATTTTGTCCCAACCTGCAGAGCTGGAAAGCATCAGAATTAATTGGTCCATACTTATAACCACTAAATAGAATGATGTTTCAAATGCATGATTTGACACGGCTGCTGTTGTTATTTCATACGCCTGCATTAATCTGCCACGAATGCTGTCCAGTTCTTCCCAAGTGCACAGCCTGGCGATGATTTCCCATTTCTTAGACTAGCCCTCTGCCAGACACTACCGGTAGTTCATATTGAGACAACGGATATGGATGGGGCTTATGCGTTGCGTGGTGTGCTTGTATGCATCTACCCAGAAGGATGGCCAGGCTGAGTTGATTTGGTAACTGGTTATATATTTGCCACTGATCAATGTACTCAGCCTGCCCGGTTTAGAGTAACTACGTTGATTGAGTTTAATGTGTAATCACTTTAACCATGCCACCTCTCCAGCACTCTGGGGAAGTCGTGAAAAAGTCCTGGAATTTGTCGTGAGAGGTATTGGATTTAGGTAAGAGAAAAAGTTGTCTGAAATTGCAAGTTGCTGTAAATATGTAAATACTGTTAGCAGTACATTCTAACTTCTAACAACACTAGCTGAAGGTAGTGATAAGTTATTACTTGCCTTCGGTGTTATTTCGTTACCTGGAATTTGTCGTCATGGTGTTTGTTTACTAATTAATCGTTACGGGAATGTTCTTCGAAAGTACTTAAGTTTCAAAGCCATGAAATGGTAATAACCCTACCTGTAGTAGCACTACTTGCACTTTAAGTTCTGTCTACCCGGCCTGTAATGGAATTCCGCTGCTTGTAGTACAAACTGCTGTAATTAGTTAACCGCCACTGCATGCTGTATTGTTTTTGTTTTGAACAGAACATTGCAGAATCTGCACTGCAAACTACAGCAATGCATTCTCACCGTTGCCTGTTGGATTGTATAGATTCCTTCATGTGTGTATTGATATGAATTCTGTCTTTGGCTTGTAGCTGATTTTAGTTACTCGAGGAGCAGGTGCACTTTTTGTTTTTGCATGTGGTGATTTTTTGTGTCGTTGCCGAGTTATTGCAGTTTTGTCATAATGACAAGTTGCAAAATCTTTGAAGAAGTGGCATCATTCTGTTGTTTCCAGTGTTTTGTCTTTTTTATGACATCTGAACTTGCACTGTCTCTACTGTGTTGGCCAAAAAAGTTGCACCCATTTCAGCTACATCAACATAATGCCATATAAACTGCAAAACACCAGATATTTATATTGTTTTAACAACTTTCGAAGAAACATTTGTTTTTGATTATTCACACTCACAGTTTTAATGTGCTCATTTTTTGGAACTTAATCTAATACTTTTGGAATCCTCGTGTTACTACACGCACGGATTCTGAATCAAATGGCGTTAATTGCTAGTTAATCCAACCACACCACCGTGACAGTTTATTTAAATACCAGTGGGGTATCACTTTTTTGGTAACATTGTCGTTCATGACGTCGCAGCCGATGTATCTGTACAGTGTGAGTTAATAGACAAGATAGCAGAGAAGTTTTTTTAACTCGTTTATGACCGGCCTTGATTTTTACGTGCGACAGCAGAATGCTTCGCGCATCTTAGCCATGGCCTGGGCTTCTGTCTGTCCATCCGTCACAATTTAATAACTCAAACATCACTGTAACACAATGTCAGAAGAACTTTGCTGACTGTGTAATGGTAAATTTTGAATTATTAAATTGTGATTTGTGCTGTTTTATATCTACAACCACGATGTCACCATTACACTGTATATAAACTGAACAGTTTTTTTTTACATAAGTTATTGATTAATAGTAATCTAGGCTCTATCTCGCACCGTTATTGAGATACAGCGAAATATTGGCTAAAATCGCAAATTTTTCCTACCCTTTTCCAGGGGCGTCATTTAGGGG
>Ga0209367_1004982_pt1 | contig 18408 bp, 9 predicted proteins | sample WorMetLIZISLAND2_FD_187412 | JGI IMG/M metagenome (GOLD analysis project Ga0209367, IMG submission 187412) | Marine gutless worms symbiont microbial communities from Max Planck institute for Marine Microbiology, Germany - Olavius geniculatus... ... | reverse complement strand
AATGTACAAAACATTAGTTTATACACTTGTTAACGGCAACATTTAAGGACTTGCACATCGAAAACAGCAAAAATTACAAAAGGTGATATTATTCAGCAGCACATTGACACACAGTCAGTGTGATGCTGGTAATATCACCTTTTGTAATTTTTGCTGTTTTTGATGTGCAAGTCCTTAAATGTTGCCGTTAGCAAGTGTATAAACTAATGTTTGTACATTTATTTAGTTAACTACAACAACGGCTGTATTTATTCTCTGACAGTCATGATGGCTGCTGTTGGACAATGCTGATCACATGCAGTAAACAGCACATACATAGTGAATAATTCTGAGCTAGGTTGACCGACTGGTTAAGAACCATAAACCTGCTGTTAGACTTTGACTTAGCTCTTCTTGTTTTTGCTGGAATACTGGCTGACTAAGGCTGTCAACTCCTTGTGGTCACCAACAACAGACTGGCTTTCTCCCATCTGATTTCCATCACTTGCAAGTCGTCTTGTAGCGTGTCCTGTCATATCGTCTTATGTCTGCCTCTTTTTCTTTTCCCACCTGGGAATTTTCAAAAACTTAGATATTAAAACTTTCATTCGTTACCAACTTTGTTTAAAGCGTTATAACGTGTTAAAAACCATTAATGTTGATCTTTGCCTGCCAAGCCGTTTGTAGTGTTTGTAGCCAGTAGGCTAGTTGTTTTGTTATTGATGTTGACATTTTATTAAAAGGTTGTGTTTGCCTTGTTAGGTCATTCATATTCTCGGACGTTTTTCTCGCGGACCGTCCCGTCTGCGCTACATGAAGACGAACGAGTGGCTGTAAAACTCAACAACAACAACATCACCACAGCAGCTTCAATTAGCGGAGAAAATGACACATCGGAGCCTTTACCAAATTCCCCTGCATCTGCTGGGAATTTCCCTCAAGGGGGGCAATCAAGGCGTGGATCTAGGGAAGGGCGTGGCCGATCGAACTGGAATCAGCGTAATGGTTACCGAAAACCGGTCAGCAAGAGTCCTGCAGCACAGCCAAAGTCAGATGCTGCTGTGGTAAAAACCCGAACTAACTTCGTTCAGAATTCCCTGTCATCGTTGTCGGAAAGGCCCGGCTCGACGACCAAGCACGAGCCACCATTGCCACAGCGAAATCACGAGAGACCTACTCGCAGAAAAGATGAATCGCTGCAAGCCGTGAACGCTGCTTCTAGCGTACAGTCCAACGAGACCTGATCACTGCTTTGTGTTATCTATTTATCTCTGTTATCAGTACACTTGAGTGGCGCACAACTGTTCTGAGACATAGACCACATGATAAGTCTGAAGTCACCTTGGGCCGGACCGATCCAAAGTGCTGCTGTCATTAATGACCCAGAAACCAGTGGTCATTTCTTGCAAATTACATATTTCATAATGCATTCTATATTTTACCAAGCTTGGTGTTGTCGTATGTCAGTTTATGTAGCACATTTTTATTAAAAAAATCTTCAACGATTTCTGCCCAAAACTGGAGTTATCGTCAGTCATTATGATAGTCATTTTAGTACACTGTTTAGACATAACAGGGTCATCAGTCCATTAACGCTGTTTCCATTGGTTTGCATCACTTAAAACAAGTCCAAAAGACAAGTAAGACATTTATTAAACAAGATAATGTTCAAACGAACACGGAGTCTGTCTGATGCATTTCGATAGCTTACAGTGTATGTCTGTATAAATAAAATCAGCGAGTTGTGTAGACTAGTTGTAAAAATTGAGAAGTTTGATTTTAAATTGTACAGCAGCAGTGTTACTGTCATTTTTCGCTATCATTGAAACTAAACAGGTGCAGGCACAGACGCTCAGGTGATTTTATACTCTGTCCAATGCTATGCATTGTATTGGACAGACAATTATTTGCAAGGCACACAGTTTCATGTATCACATTTTTAGGTGTGGTGGGACTCATAACAACTTTCGGTTGTGGGTGCCCATGGGTCAGAGGTTGTGCTCCACTGAAATCCATTTGTTGATTTGTTGCAAGTTGGTTGCTGGCCGGTTCAGTTGGTTGCAAGTCTCCGGCAAAGCAATATGCATTCCTGCAGCTCTAGAGCTCGTGTGTTATTCGGTGGTTCTTTTTGGTTTCAGTTGCAGTTGTCAGTGTGTATGTGACTTGAATGTCGTTTGAGTTGCAAGTTCTCGTCTTGTGTGGAGCAACAGTGGGCAGTTATACTACCTTTCTCTTTGGCATGATGGAAGCCACGCAAGCATAGGCGTAAAAATAGAGCTGTTGAAGCATTAATTTTTTAAATGCGTTAACGCATTGCGTTAATTTTTTGTAACGCATGTGTTAACGCGTTAATAATGCATCACTAATATTGCTGAGGGCTCTGAATTTTATGACCTGAAAATGATGGACCACAAAAAACAGTGATTGGAAATTGCAATACCCGAAAAATGAAAGACTAGATCACACCCTGTCATCTGAATATTATTATTATTATTTAGAGGATCGGCAACAGCAGTTTAATTACTTCAATTCATTCGACTGTCATTGATCACATAACCGCAGTTTAACGGAATATTGGAACTCCTGCTTCATGGAATTTAGTAAAATTACGTATGTGTGTTAATTTTTTAATGCACGTTTATTTATAACGCGTTAAGTTAACACGGTAATTTAAAAGCTTTAGTAAAAATTTTTCATGCTTTCTGTTGCAGCCTGGCAAAAAAGTGGGATGCGCAGAATTTTTAAAATCTTTAAAATTTTTTATGTTATGACATGCCATTTAATATAACAGATCGACTAATAAAAACAAATTCACATTCCGGCTAGTACCTGTGAGAATCGAAGTAAAAATACCACGGCATGGTGGACCAGATGCTTCCAGTCTTCTTTCACTGAATCTTTGAAAGCAAACAAAATACTCGGTATTTTTGAGGGTCTAATGAAAATTTTGGGTACATGTAGCAACTGGATGTGCATTAATTTTTTTGCATGTACAAAGTCTTCTGTAACTGCAGCTGTTGCTGCTGGTACTGCTGTGGGAACGTTCGAAAATTGGAAGCAAATAGTGTGTCTGTTGTGTGATAATTGTGTAATTAATGTGCTTGATGTTTAATCCTGTTCTGCTGTCAACATTGCACACAGTCATATAAGTTATGCGTGAATGCAGGTGTTTTAGGAGCTTCACTACTATGAGTGGAGCATTTACAGTCAGGCCCATCGAGCCGAGAGGGTAGGGGGGGTTAAGCTACCCTTGGCCCCGCGACGTTTTGGGGCTCTGCCGTCACCCAGAAATATAAAGTACACTAGAATGCGTCATTTTAAAAAGAAAAAATTCACAAATTTTCTTTCCAGAGGGGCCCCACGAGAATGTTTGGGAGCCCACAACGTTTTTCCGGGCCTTGCTGTGGCTATCGACGGGCCTGTTTGCAGTCACTTGTACGGGTGCAAAATAATTTGGTCACGAGCAATTGGCCTGCGTTCACATTTATGCAGGTGTTGTACTGCTAAGCAGTGCATGTCCATCGACAGCCTCCCTCGAAACTGATTGAATGCTTTGCGAAGAAAGCATTAATATTCAACTACATCGTTAACAATTTTACTGAATAATGAACAATGCCATAAATTCTATTGTCAAACATGCCTGTAAAATTGATTTAATCCAGTTTATAATTATGTTGTTTTTTCTTCATTTGGGTTGGATGAAAACAGGACTTGTACAGAAACTGCTCTTACGAGTGAAATTCACCAGTAACTGTACGTGTATTAGCGTGAAAGTGTGAACGGTCACCATTGAAATACATACAAACTCGTGTTTACTGGAACTTCAATACGGGTAGCCGGACTCGCGCTTGTGTCAGTGTGAACACCTTCTTTTGTTAGCTTTTCTTTAATGTATCTGCTGATAAGCATGAAACAAACTCTGCCACTGGAGCCATTCATCACCAGTACTGTAAAGTGATTATGTGGTTTCGTTTTGTTTGTGTTCTAAACTAATACTGCATCTGCATTGCACGGTTGCTTTGATTTGAATTGTGTGAATATATTGTGTATTATGACGAATAATAATGATTAATATCGAGTTAAGTTCTGCATATTACCGTTAAGTGTTACAACGATGACGTATATGTTAATGAAACCATGACAACTAAAGACGTTTTTGTACAGTGATGTAATAATACAATTTCTGTTTTGTTTCTTGATCTCGAGAAACCTCCTGCATAATATAGGTATTTGCTCAAAAACTTGAACTAGAAATTAAGTTTACAGAAATCATGTTGAGCTGCATTATGTAATCTGCGAAGTGCACTAGGGTCATGTTCATTGTATCATGCTATGATATAGGCTTCGTAGTGGTCTTACTGCGACAACACTGGGTCTAGGTTTATTCCATTGTGTGCATATTTCGTGTCAGCGTACTGTGTATGCCTATATTCATGTGTATTACCAGTACGTCCTGTATTATTTGTGCTGTGATTGTCATTCTAGCGTATCATTGATGACATAAGCTAGCATTTTTATAGTACAATTTTGGCATAAATGTTCATAAATTTTGGCATTATATTTTCGCATCACGATGCCGATTTGCTATAGCCGTTGGATGGAAAAAGATGTTGTTTGACACGGAGTAACATTCGTGTGGCCGTAAGTAACTTTGCGTTAAATATTAGTCACAGTTTCCCTCGGTACAGCCAAAGCAACATTTATTTGCACCAATTCTGTTAAGTGCCAAATTTATTAACACTGGCTATCATTGAGCACTGTGACACTGTGGCAGATTTTTATTACCTATCTGAGTTAAACGGGGACAAACTGACATATTGCTTGCATATTGTTTGACTGAATTTCATTCATATGATATTGAAAATAATATACCCATTTTTAAATATGTGCTTACTTTTTGGCCCACTCAGCAAACTGTGGTTTATAGTTTGTGAGTATCTGTGTATATCTTTGTTATGAGGGCGTCTTGTGCATTGTATAGTAACTGTTGTTGTGTAACGTTTCCAACAAAATCTAGCAGCCAGATTATATGCACACCTTGGTTTGTTTTATTTACAGGTGAATATATACTGGTGCATCGCATTGCCTGGAAATACCAAGTATATCATATTTTGCTGACAAAAAATGCCAAATTTTCAACAGTACGATGTACGATAAATCAGTTCATTACTGTCACACTAATGCCATACTTATGCCAAATAGAGTGTTGCTACCGTAACAGAAAATTAATGCCACATCACAAAACCAATACCAAACTGCTAAACAGAAGATGTTTACGTCCAAGTTTCGGAAAAATTTCAAATTTAACGTATTTGGCATTCAAAATGCTGGTTGGCAACTCTTCCAAAGCGTTGGCAAATTCACCCGTGAATAAAAACAGACCAAGGATAAGCTGTTGTGCTAATGAACCAACTGTTCGTGTCTTGTGTTACTCGACTTGTCTCCAGTCATTTACGATATGATATTTGTGTCCGGTTTGATTGATTTCAGTTTAGTTCAGTTCTGGTTGTGTGTAACTTTTGACTCATTATCACAGTCGTGTATGTCTGTCAGCTGCCTTAGCAATGCAAGGGTTCACGTGTGCTTCGTTGACAAGTGTGCCGTTTGTGCCACAGTTTGACTCACTTCGTGGCTATGCGGTGACACAGTGTCATTTCAACATGCGTGTATAAATATTTCCGTGCATACAGAATGCTCTGCAAAACCTTAACAAAGTTAAATCTGGTTTGTAATTTTTTGACACAAGTTGTCCAAACACTGCTCTTTATTAAATGTTGCAAGAAAACTTGTTGAATATAATTTTTATGTCACATCATTGTATTTTTGCTCTCGTGGTGTGTTAATAATTTGCTACATAAAAGCGTCTTACCATTTTAGCAGTACCTGGTGATGTGTGAATTTTGTTGACAATTTTTTAAATAGTAAAACGGAGTATCTGGATGATTTATGCCAAAACTTATGAAAACATGCCTAAATTTGCTCAGATATCAGCAGTAAAATTTGACCCATTTTCTCCAATTTGTCCACAGTCTGCGTATTGGTTTGCTGTAGAATCAGTGCAAAGTCTTTCAGCCAGACTGGAGTGATTGCTACAATCTTGCACTGTGTCACTGTTGATTACGTGCTAGTGCCACTGCACAGCTCTGTAGCATACAAGTGTTACAAGTGTTACGAAGAATATTATTGTACTGCATTTTAGCGATGGGTTGATACGTTGAAATGTCAATAGATGTCATTTCAGTATCAACATATCATGGTATGTCGTGCTGGTGTTGATTTTGCTGCTGATGTTTGCCATGATTTACTGACTGTTAGATCAGCCAAACTATGATGTTTTGATGTAAATTTTTTCCACTTTTGTAAAAATTTTGCTGCAGGTGATAAATTGTTCGTGTAGGTATATTAGCACTATAGTACACCATGTAATATCAGCAGTCATACCCAAAAAGTCTTCTGTTGTGTAAAGTTAAAACTGTGCTCTACTTTGGACCATACCATAATAGGCAAAGAACTGATTTGGTTCAGCAACTATTTTTGGAAATGCGAGTAGACAGCCAGGTATAGTATTATTATCTGTAACTCATCTGTGAACCATCCTTTGTATAAAGTAATGATACTAAACACCTATATTTTGCATTGAATTTTTATATATGTAGGCCCTAATATTTTAACATGGCATAATATACCGCAAGATCATGCAAATCAGTTAGTGCCTGCTTGCTTTTGAGATTGTGATATTTGTATTGATATCTCAATGTCGTATGTATCGAATGTGAAATTGTGATAAATGCCCATCTCTATTGTGCAAGCAACAGGAACGAACGCTAATACCGTGATGCTTTATATTATATCTATGTCAGTGTCAGTTATTATTAATTGTAGCCTATAGACGTGTGATTCTGTAACAGAGTATACTACTGTGTAATAATCTTGGTCAGAAGATTGTTGATATTTGATCGACTTGGTCTACAGCAGTGCTGTCCAAGCTTTTTGACACCGCGGGCCACTTAGTCAATTTTCCACCAGCTGGTGGGCCGCAATCAAGGGGGGCCATGGCGAGCGCGCGGAGCGCGAGCCTATAAGGGGAGTCTGGGGGCGAAGCCTCCAGCGGGGTCCAGGGGCAGAGCCCCTGGTCGGGGGGTCATGGGAGCTTCGCCCCCCCTGAAGCTGAAACACTTTTTGCTTCCGAATGTTCAATGGAAACCGAAAATTCGCCCTTTTTTCTGAAATTTGGAAACGCAAAAGACCATCAAACATTGTAGAATTTTGCAAGTTGATTTCATCTGACTAACCACCGGACCAAAACTACAATTTATGTGGGACGATGGCGGGCCACATGAAATCCCCTCGCGGGCCGCGGGTTGGACAGCACTGGTCTACAGTTATATACAGACTCGATTCTCGCCCGAGATCGTAGGCATAAAAAATTCGTGTGCTTTTAGTTACCGTCCATCTTTATTAAAAGCTCTCACCCTAAGATTTGTATTGGACCGGCTCCTCAAAAATATTGGTGCAACTGCTTTTTGTCAGATTGCGCAGGAATTTGTTAAGGCTTTAATAGCATTCGACAAGAAGCAAAAAACTTCCATTTCTAACAGAGCTCTAGCGTGATGTATGTATGACAAGTGAAGATATTGTCAAGCCTAGTGGCGACGTGTGCGGCCGTCCACTCTGCGTATAGTTACGCGTACTCTGCTGCACTGGGCTTAGTGTGCAGTGGGCAAAGCCGCTGCCTGTCTGTTCGCGGTCCACCAGCCGTACGTAAACATGTGCGCGAGATATGTGGAGCCTTTTGAGTCTGGTTACCTTGATCTTTGACTTTTTGAATCAGTAAATTCAGTCATATTTGCTCGTTCGTGCGTGCAGTACATGAAAACGTAAATCGGGAAAATTTTATGTTTTTTCGTCACAGGTTCGGTACGCAGGCCTTGGCGTTACATTGTAGCGAGGCGGATGGGAGAGAGCGTGCTTGCTCGGATCTCTAAGGATTGCTTGATTGCAAATATTATTACTTAGGATAGCTGTTCAGGCTGGCCTAAAAATCATGTGCTTCCATTTGCCGTCTCGCGAAAAAGTAGGGAACAGTTCATAAAATCTGACACACAAATATTTTGGAACGGTCCAATAAAAATAATTTAAGTATATACGGAAGTTTTCTAGGGACGGAGCTGGAAGCAAGCCTGCCTGGCTGATGCGGCGATGCGATCTGATGATATTGCACTTCAGCAGCTGTCTGCAGTAGCAGCAGCGGCAGCGCTATTAATGTCAGTTCCGGCAATGTTTACGCTGAGTCTCATCTCACTGTTTGCACGCACGCATAACGTTCCCAGCTAACCATACCCATATTGCATTGTTCGTCCGATGTCCAGGCTGTTTACATTCAGTCACTCATGTACTGATATTAGGCCTATATCATTTAACGCTCGGATTCTGAATAATCTGTCCAGAAACCGGTGTAAATGATTGAGACTTTGTGCACCAGACCTTTGATCTTTGTCTATGCACCCTAGCAGGGGCTCCGTTTTGCATACAGGCCTTACTCCTCACTTTCCCATGCGTGAGCATAGCAATTTTCAAAGCATCTTGTCCCTCCACCAGTAGTCTGTGTCGGCGATGATGGTGGTACTTTGCTGATTTAGTTTTACGCGGTAGAGCGAAGAAAAGAGCTCGGTTTTTCTATCGATTTCTGCTGGCTACAGTACATGTGTTGTAGGCCTACTCAACAGTAGGCCTACTAGCCCTACATTCCATTTCAATGTTACTTATATTCAGTTCCATTTAAAAATTAAAAGTTTGAGTGCTTTTAGCTTTGTGCTAGATTAAACTAGCGGTTTGTTTACCAGTTTTTGCAATGCAAGTCATTTATCATCTTAATTAATAATTATCATAGCTGCGACTTTGTAATTGTCATAGGCGTGTAAACGCACTTCTATGCTGCGCAATGTTGCACGGAAGCCGTGATGGGCAGGAGTAATTGCTCAGTCGCCTTGTTGCATGCGTTAGCGGGATGTGCTTAAACGAATCATCGCTGTCAAACGTTTAGTAAACTGCACATGGAGATATTACATTTTACGAGTAGCCTACCAGTGCATGAAAAATGTACCAACGCAGCAGAGATGTCCACATGGAAACGCTGTTCTAAAACTAATTTTTACTCCTTATGCTTACTACTGTAATTAAGAACACGGTAGGCCTACTAAGGAACTCTTATTCTTTCTCCGTCATCAGCTTTCGGTTAACTATGCTTCAACAGTTTATTCCGTAATCGGTTTCTTGTTTTTTTCTGTCGTATTTCTTTAGAAGGCTCCAACGTATACTCCAGTCAGTGTAAGCCATCAGCACAGGTACGCCAAGTGTTTTATACTTTGATAAATTTAGGCCCCTATATATCTTAAACGCTTAATGAGGTTGACAAGTGTTCGACGTTTAATAACTATCTATTTGTGCATCTAAGATATAACAGTCTCAGAATCAGAGCAATGCACGCGCCCACTGGTGACGACCACTAAACAACTCAGCTGATGTTATGGCGACCTACAGGACAGACTATTGTTGATTAAAAATTGTCCGACGTTCGATTTACTGCGATGTCGGTTGGCCATTGTGCAAAAACTGAAAGTGGGTTGTGCAACTTGTGCTATAAAAGCCTATAATCCAATAGGTCTATGAGAATTTAAAAGTTTCTAAAAGTGCGTCTCCGCAGGCTACCAACTCATTTCCCCAGACCGTCGTAGTGCACAATCCCTCAAAACTCAGTCATCACACTCGGTCATTACCGATATTATCGTTTGTCTGTAGCAGGTACAGGGTGTGCCAAAAATAGCACTATTAATTCTACGCCTCATAACTTCACCAAATATTAACCGATTTTTAAAATTTTTTACTGTCAGAATCAGGAGACAATTTGTAATAAAACTGTCACTACAGATCCCACCACAGCTCAAGTGTGTCGCTACACTACCTCGTGAAATGTCAGATAACGCACTCAAGCCGGCGACGCCACTGACCGGTTGCGTGATCAACGTTGATCGAGCCTGGCATGTGGCCCCCAAACAACCCAGACTTAAATCCAGTTGATTATGCTGTTCGGGATGCCCTTCAGCAGATGACCGCAGCGTTTGGTTGATCGCGCCATTGGTCAGTGGCGCCGCCGGCTTTGATGCGTCGTTCAGCAGCAAGGCGGACACGTTAAAAATTTGATGTGAAAACTGTAAAAATGTGATTATTAGACAAGAACTGAGACAACAAGCGCGTTGTTTTTGTTGTTAATTTTTTAAAATGTGTTGTTACAAAAGTCGTCTTGTTTCTAATTGTTATTCTTAAGACACTGACATTTCACAAGGTAGTGTAGTGACACACTTAGGGTGTGGTGGGATCTATAGTAAGAGTTTTATTGCAAATTGTTTTCTGATTCTGGCAGTGAAAGAATTTTGAAAATCGGTTAATATTTGGTGAAGTTATGAGGTATACAAAAAATGGTGCCATTTTTGGCCCACCCTGTATAGTTCAGTCACGGGCATGCGCATGCAGCTTCAGTAGGCCTACCGGATGCAGACTATGCACGACAGAGTATTACATAGCCTCACTGTAACACTACAGACTGATTCACGAACGAACAGAACATCATGCTCTATTGAGTAAACTGTAGCATACAGGCCGTACGATATTGCGGACGTAATAACGATATTCGCTACGTTACTTCGCGGCAATATTCGCTGTCGTCGTCGTCGTCGTCTGGGGAGTGGTGCTCTCTTGTTAGTGAAAAACCGAAATAGAACAACTTAGATTTTTGTCGCACATCGAGTACCCTTTCGTCGTTGTATTTATGTGAAACTGAACTCCAGGCCGCCCTTATGTTTTTGTCGAATGCCGTATACAGTTAGTGTGAATTTGAGCTGTATACAGGGTGGTCTAGAAAAGTGAACTCTCGTACATTAATAGCTTAACTTCATTAAATATTAATCGATTTTCAGAGAAAAAAAACAGCAGCCAAATCAGTGGTAAAGTTGGAAAAAAACAGTTATTGTTGAAGATTTTAATTCATCATGTCCTAAAGACGTCGAGATCAAAATACAGCCAGCTTTTACATACCTGTGATACCGGAAGCGACGTAATCAGTGTGCGTGACGTCATCGTCGTATGGGGAACACCGTCTATGTCGCGTTATGCTGCTCGCTTTTACCACTCGTCGGTAAATAATACTCGATGCATTCGATAACTTAGTTAGCTGATCAACTTAACAATTACACTTCCCAACTTCTTTACTATAGACCGGTTATAAGGGATGTACATGGGACCTTTTTAGCCGAGACGTTTTGTATGTCTCGAGACGGTTTCGAGACCGAGACCACATCCCCTGTTTGTGCACGGTGCCACGTTTTAACAATGCAACACTACGAATAGCCATTTTTATTTAGACTGTAGAAATAGACCCTTTGATTTTTCTCCTTCTCAGGTATAGACTGGTTAATACAGCCATGGCCAAGGTACAGTGCAGCAGGCTGCAACTATAGGCCTACACGCGGCCGCATACATGTCGGCACATGGCGTGCTGAAGTTTGTTCGTTTAAGATGCAAGTCGGAGTAGATTACTAAGCCTATATTAAACGACGACGCTATACTGTAAGCCTATTTGAAGTTTTAGTGGAGTTTGGTTTCTATTATTGATTACCGATTGGTTGTTTGATAAATCGATCGTATGGTATTGGTGTAGCCTATATTGCATGTGCGCATATTGTTGATGCAGTGATGGTGGTTGCCAGTTCTACAACTCGTAAAGTGACAGTTGGTCTGACGGTAACATTGCCATGCAGTGCTAGCGACGCCGACGACGCCTCTGTAAGTAGGCTTATATACATGTATTCACACTGTCTCCGTAAAAAAGTAACCCCCTCAGACATCGTACAACAAAAATGTCAAATCTGAACGAATCCGAATAAAACTGCGTACACTCGTTCCCCCAATAAATTGCCAAAACGATCACCAAATTTCGTTAAAAAGTAAAAACGTCATTTCTTAGCTGAGTCATTGTTGATTATCGATAACAAAATAACAAAACCGTTACATACCGATGACGTTACATAAGTAAACGACTCTGTACATTTGCGTAACTCAACAAACATCATCTGATTTTAACAAGATGTTACACTAACAATGGATCATTTATTATCATTGGCAATCAAAGTACCAAATTTCAGTTAAATCTGCCGAAGCAAACAATAATTACAGTGGCTGTCGTGAGATCACTCCGAAACACTCCAGTTTCGGGTTTTTGTCTGATGCTATCCACAAAGATCTGAAATCCGGCAATGATGACTGTGACGACTAACTGTATACGTTTAAAAATAGGCTGTCAAGTCGTGCTAAAAGTTGTAAGTACTGTCCGCGGTAACCCTTGTGGCATGCACAGAAAACACAAACGACCCATCATATCCGTGTGACCTTGACCTTTGCCCTATGCAATAGACTTCTAGAGGTAGTCAAGGTACACGTTCGTGCAAAATTCCATTAAGCTAAGTATAGCGGTGCATCAGTTATTGAGGTGACAGAGAAAAAACAAACAGACAAACAAACAAACTTGGAGGGGAAGATGCTGAAACAATGCTGTCGCCGCTACCGCGGGCAGTAATACTGTGGCGGACGGGTGTGCAGCGTCTGACGTGGTGGTCGCCTCACCAGCAGCTGCTGACAATGAACTATGATCGACATGCACTCGATGACAGATTCAGTGTTCAGAGAGGCTACCAGAGGGAGCGTAATCTGCACATCAGCAACGTGCGTACTGACGACGCCGGCACATACAGCTGTCAACTGCCACAACACACCGCACTAGCCAGCGTCGAGCTCATCGTTAACGGTACCAGTGTTTTACGCGCGACGGCATAGAGCGGGTCTTAGCTATGACAGAGGCGTCCGTTCGTCCGTGTGTCTCACTGCTGTATTGTGTCAAAACGACGCAAGCTAGGATCACGAATTCGTCACTCTCGGCTGCCACAAAGACTGTAGTTGGATCCGTAAAAAATCCCCAACTCGAAAAGGATCATCCCGATCGACGGCGCTAAATGACAGGAGGGTACGAAAAATGGCGATTTTGAGAGACGGTGCAAGACAAAGCTAAGATCACTATTAATCACTAACATGAAGATCGTATACGCGTTTGCGATTGGCACAGAAAGCCATGACCTTAAATGACCTTAAACATCAAAATAAAGGGGTTTAGTGATTTTTTTGTGATTTGGGCCCGCTGTACACATTTCAAGATTGAATGGCGCCGAAATGGACAAAGATAGATCAGAACAACCTGTGTGTGAAATTTTCAACATCAAACGTAAATTTTTAAAATTTTATTTTCGAGCCTCTATGTTCAAGGAGGCTTGCGCACGCTGTTGGCTCGTCTAGGAAGAAAACGGTTTCCTATGCACATAGACTAGCTGCGTACCGTAACAAGTACTGCTGGCAAGCTTTTAAGAGGCCTGGTATTAACATTGATTACCTTGAACGATCGTGAACCTTAAAAATAAAGGATTTAGGGATATTTTTGCGATTTTCTTTGCTGCACACACTTCAAAAGTGAATTCGACGAAATGGCTGCAGATAGACCAAGACAGCCTGCTAACAGGAACTGCTATAGGTTGCTATAGGTTGTCTGCCTGTCGCGCGTCTCGTGAGCATTCGCTCAAATTGTTATTTCTTAGTTTGTTCGTGCCTTTAATCATTATTTGTAACGTGTTCTTGCAGGCCTAGTGTTTTTTTGCACTTGCACCAGGCTAATCGGGTCGCTATGACATGAGATGCGCTGAGACAGCATCATGATTCGTGTGATGTGATGTCGTCTGCGTGTGTGTGTGTGTGTGTGAACAGTTCCGCCGACGATCGTCAACATTTCGCGTGACGTCACAACACACGTCGGCAGTGACGTCATTCTGACGTGTAATGCAACCGGAACCCCGCTACCCGAGGTCACGTGGCACAGAGTGAACAGCGACGTAGAAGAAAGTAAGTCCCGATGATAATCGTAGTAGCCCAATAATAGCTTAATAACAGTAGGCCTAACAATAATAAAGTTACACACTAAAATCACTTGGAAAGGACTAACAGTCGCCGAGGTGTCTTGTTTCATTCGACGGCGACTGCGGATTCACGAAAACAGTTGATATTACATTATAATTGCTGGCGTTCGGCAAATATACTGAAATAACTAAGCCTATTGGTAGTCCATGAAAAATGCATTATGGAAAAATTAGGGAGAATTTTGTGAACGAGGGCATCGAGTGTTAACTTCTAAGGACTCGTTCTTACTTTTAAAACCCGTATCCCGATAGTGGGGCATGATGTTGCAAACAGACCTTAAAATTGTGTTCGTCTAAGACATATTCTGTAAATTCATTCAAAACATAGATGTTAAAAACATTGATTTGCAAAAAACACAAAACATGTTTTTCACTTTTATAAAAAAAAACATTAAAGCATGCATAAAAACATTAAACTACAGCTATATTCATTCAAGTAAGAAGAACCGTCAATACTAATCAAATGAAGTTAACAACACTCCTACAAAACACTCGCTTTGTCCAGGAAATAGACGCTAAATGCAATTTGCCCATGAGAAATGCATCATTTTGTACGTTTGTTTTAACAAGAACAAAAACACGACATTAAAAACACAAAAAACATTTGTAAAAAAAATTTTTAAATAAAAACGTGTTTTTAAACTTTTATGAAAAAACATTTTTATAAACTTTTTTTACGTAGATGATTTAAAACATGTCGTAAAATGATTTTAGGACACTTTAGGCTGACTTTGGTTTTATGATGGCTTTAAGACCAATCTTAAGATAAATCTTATGATATGGTTGTGTGTTGTCCAGTGGTGCTGAAAGCTGGTAGCTTGTCACTGGTATCTGTGACACGCTATGACGCCGGTGTGTATTCATGTGAAGCTGACAACCAAGTACCACCAGTCGCCAGCAAGCGGCTCCGTCTTTATGTCACTTGTACGTATGCACGTCATCGCTTTGCAGCAGCGTCGTCGCTTAGAAATGTAGATGTGGCAGAAAGTTGTAATTTTCTAAAACAGAGTTGCAACTTTTCGCCAGCGAAGATTATGGGTGTCAGCATTTTTATTTTACCTATAAATTTCCCGCAAAATAAGGGTTTGGGAACAAATTTTACATTTTTGGATAAAAAAAAATTTCAGATAAGAAGATTTCCGGAAATTTTTCGACAGCCTAAGATTTATTGAGATTGCCCTCTTGCTCCCCAGGCCACGTACAATGCCACTGTCGCCTTGAATTCAGTTCGGAATTTTATGCAACCAGTAGTCCTATCTTTTCTTATGTAGACCTATATAGGCCTACACATGCTACACTACTATACTTAAACGCATTGATCCGGCAGACGTATTAATGTCCAGTCTTACCAGGATTGATCCGGCCGCCGATTTGAATGGCCTTGGGTGGTACGTATTTAAGCACCGAATGGTGCCTCGTAGGTACCGGCTAAAGCCGAACGTGTCCCAGCGGCGGTACGGCGAACATCCTCAGCACCCGCGGGTACACGGCGGTGCCGCGGTAGCCGAGCAACTGACGACCTCACGACATCACGCATCACGGAGAGCAGGTGGGCAAGTTTTCTGATAGCATGCAGGAACGTCGAATTTAGGCAAAACCCATATTCCCCGCTAATTTTTGGTGTCCGTTATTGTCACATAAATCTTTGAAAAACGCTAACCCAAACTCTAACCCTAGGCCATAACACTAACCCTAATCCCTAAACCATACACAAAAGTATTCATACGAATTCTAGTCTTCGGGTGCTCGCCGTACCGCCACAGGGACATATTGTAAAAACTTACTCATTAGCATTCCCTAGCTGGCGACTGTTGCCCCGTGCATGCGTCATGTCAATCAGCTACACCCATGCCACATACCGGAATAATAGCCTACAGGCTATTGTTACGGCTGCGGCTGCCCGATTTATAGTCACCGCGCTTAAATTCAGCCAGACACCAGTTTACACTGCGAGAAACGGCTAGCCTCGGCATCATAGATACTTCGGCCTATACTAGTGCCTAAACATATAGCTACTCTGATATTCAGTGCTCCTATCTACGGAGGGATGGCCAGGCTGAGTTGACCTGAGTTAATTTACTAGCCTACTGTCGTACTATACTTTTGGTTTATAGTTAGGCCTACCAACACCTGCATGACAGAGTAAGACTGAGTGTATCGTGATGTGCGGATGTTTCGGTTTCTGTGCGCTGTAGTCAGTCCGGTGTTTGCGTTACCGTATCGTCAGATGGTGCAGTCAGTGGGCACGGATGCCTTGTTGACGTGCCTTTTACACGCTTTTCCTCCCGCTCAGCTGCTCTGGCGTCGCCCAGCCACTAGTGATAGTAATGAGCCAATCCAGATAACCAGTAACGAAAAGTATCGACTACACAACTGGACGGTGGACGAGTACTCGATTCTGTATGGTCTGCACATCTCTTCGATCACGTGGTCCGATTACGGGTCTTACTACTGCGTGGCTAACAACTCGCTTGGGATTGATCGGGCACAGATTCTTATAGAAGGTAATAATGAATATCTCACACTGAAGTCTGACGAATGACGCATGAGTTCGCTATTGCTAAAATAGCCTGAAACGTGCACGGCTGACAAACGATGACGTAAAGCTATCATAATGCAGCATAGTTAGTGTTTTTTAAACTGAGTTTCAGAAACATGGACGATAACTTTTTAAGCTATGGGATGCAATTCAAACTTGCTAAGCATCTCAATCTAATGCTCTCATTTTTCTTTCAATAAGTCACTTCTAAAAATTGCCTCAACTTCTGATGCACAGACACGATATAGCCCATGGATGCACAAGATGTTAGGCTTAAGCTTATTTTGTATCTATATTTACTTAGATATCATGCCACGGCATGAAAAAAAACTGCATGAGCCTCTCTTGAAGCATTGGATGTAGTTAATAGGCCGTCTTGTTTAATTTCCTTTTACAAACATTTTTGTACCGTAATTGTTTTCCATAAAACGCGTTAATTACTCTCTAACGTTTATAACATGATTAATAATTACATGGCTGTTGTTGTGGTATTTAGCGCTAAACGGCAGTAGCGGATTGGTGACACAGCGTGCGCTGCTGGGGGAAAATAACTTAATGTCGCTTAGCAACGTACTGATTGGCGTCATCGTCGTCATGGCGACGCTGCTGGTTGTTGCTATAGCAGCGCTGGTCCTCGCACTTTACAGAATACGGCTGCTGAAACGCACATTCGCAGACTAGTAAGTAACAATCACTCGCCTTACACAATTTTTTTTTACATTGCAAGTGTGTCATGAAAAGATAGTTGTGCTGCTTTAAATGCAATAAAAACTGAAGGCTAACAAAATTTAAACCAACTACTTGCATTCTCAGGTGCTTCGCTTCTGCTTCCTCCCTGGGGAGCTTATGGGGTGTTTACACGATCCAGCAAACGTCCAGCAAACTTTCAGCAAATGTATTCAAAATACACGTGCCAATGCTGGACGTTTGCTGGACGTTTGCTGGATCGTGTAAACACCCTATTACACTGCGCCCTCCACCGATAACCCTTCCCTTCCCTTCGGCTAGATTTTCAGCCTTTCGCAGATTACAGAAACGCATTTACATCTACATGGTGCGGCAAAAAAGTAGCCCCCTAAAGATTTTTTTGCCGTTTTCTAAGCAACCGCTTGGAATTTTAACATGGAATTTTACACGTTCATTTACAGAAACGTTCTACATCTAATTGCGAAGTGAAATATGATTCTGTTGAAAAACGACGAAATTATAAACTTTTGAACATGACCGCCTACCGATTTTTCAGCATTAAAAAATGTTTAAGCTAAAAATGCTATTTAATCTTCAAAAACCGGTTACCACGTTACTGCCGATGACGTCACAGTAACGCTTTAACAAACAGTAATTTATTTTGTTTATAAATTATCACTAAATTATCGTTCATTTCAAGCAATCGCCGGCTGCCCACCGGATTCATCTTCTAGCAGGACGGCGCACCAGCACACACAGCGCGCAGCGCATGAAACTGACTGCGGGCCAACTGTCCAGATTTCATCAGAAAAGACCAATGGCCTCTAAATTCGCCGAATGCAAACTAGGTGGACTATCACGTGTAGTGTGCAATGTTGGAGCTTACCGCAAGCTTAAAACAAAGCCAAAAACAATCACGGAACTCAAGGAATCGCTTCAGGTTATCTGGAGCAACCTACCACAAAGACCGATCGACAAGGCTGTGAAAGACTTCTCAAATTAAGCGACTGAAGGCTTGTGTCGGAGCTTGGAGCTGTCGGTGGACACTTCGAACATTCACAGTGACAATGGAATTTTGGCATCTGATCATTAGTTAACTGTGTTGTTTGACTTGTTTCAACGATGTTATTGAAC
>Ga0209367_1004981_pt1 | contig 18410 bp, 8 predicted proteins | sample WorMetLIZISLAND2_FD_187412 | JGI IMG/M metagenome (GOLD analysis project Ga0209367, IMG submission 187412) | Marine gutless worms symbiont microbial communities from Max Planck institute for Marine Microbiology, Germany - Olavius geniculatus... ... | reverse complement strand
CACATTATTCGAGCCAATAACGGCAAAATGACGTCTTTTTAAGGGGGTACCCCTCTTCGACGCCCTCGTTCGAGGGGAACCCCTGCACCCAGTGGCACGAAATTTTGTCACGATAAACTAGAGACCATAGGGCAGTCCAAGGTGAAGATTTCGTGATCCTAGCTTACACCGTTTTGATACAGCTCACGAGTGTGACGGACGGACAGACGGACGCCCAGACGATGGCAAAGACGCGCGAAGCATTCTGCTTTCGCGCGTAAAAATTAATAACGTCTGAGCAGCAAATTATGTAGACAAGTGGCAACGGTCCCCTTTGTTTCCTTTTTTCACCTCATCACTTGTCTCACCATTTAAGCCTATTTAAATTGAAACTCATTTCTGTTCCTTAATGAGCTAGGAGATCTCGGGGATTGCGTGCAACGCGTTTTTTTGTGCTAGTCCGCGTAAGCACCAACAACGTAGATTGTTTTGAAAATTGAGCTGGCTAACTCATCAACCTTTCGTTGCGCTAATTAGTGGTCTTGGTCAAGGGCTAAAGAAAAATAAGTTTAGTTCAGTTTTATTCTGCACTTTTATCACGAAACTTGAAAACTGGTTTTCAGATAAAAAAAAAAACTCAAGTCACCCGAGCATCAACGATGCGCGTTTGGATAATATTCCTGTAAAGTAACGGCCGTGATTTTGACCTCATGACCTCCAAATGGCGGAAATCTCGAGTTATGCTGGCCACGCCAATAAAACCTGCGCGCCAAATAAAAACTGCTTACGACTTGCGTTATTAGCCTATCACCCAGTCTGGCTCGAAGACGATGCACCAAGAAGTATGCGGTAATTGAGAGCCGATTGTTTTAACAACCACGTGAACGATTAACGTCCTCTTTGCTTCGTTTTGCCGATTCTATTGTGTAGATTATACCATTGCCACCTTTCTTGAGTTTTCGTTGAATCTTGACACTGAGTTAATAACAAATTGCTCGACTGAGCTTAGGCGTACGATTTTTTTGTGGCAGACGTTCTACATTCTGGAAGACTATCAACAGTCTTGCAATATTAGTAGGCCTACGAAAGACAAATAAAAAATTGTATCTAAAAATTAGTTGGACATGATCACTCAATTTGAATCTATCAATCAATGATCAATTAAAAAAATTACCGCTTACAAGTGACCAGTAATTGACAGTATATGCATAAAACCTAAAATGAAACCTACGGATATGTCTAAATTTAAAAAAAACTAAATTAGCGATAAAATGCACGCTAAAACAGTAATTTAAAAATTGTAAGTTCCGTTTAAAATACTGAGTGTTAAATAATGTTTCTTTGTTGAAGAGACTGTGGCAGAGTGTTCTACGCAGCCGGTGCAGCGTATAAAATGCTCTTTATCCGAATTATAATCGGTAAAGATAGACGATACTGTACATAATTGGGAATTATTGTCCGTAAAATTTGGGCTCGCGTCTTTGTCACTGTTTGGCAGTACTGATATTGGTTTTATACAGGCGTTATCGCACACTCAGTATATTGCTCATCGGCACTTTTGAGTACGATTTTACTGAAGGTAATGGAGACTGCGCTGCGAGTGATAGTACTGTATAAAGTACGGACCTGAATGACTTCGAGGTGGCCATTCTTGGCAGCCTCGTGCAGTGCGTGCATTCGTATTGGCATCATGAGTTCGTCGGCGATGTTCGCTCTCTCCAGTATAGCTCGCAGAACGCGCGCGCTGCCACTAGCTGCTGCAGCCATCGCACACGTCCGGTTCGACTCCTGCGCAAACCAACCACCCGCACGGCGCATGCGCATAAGTGGCCTGGCGTAGCCAGAAATGTGAATTGGGAGTCCTCTTCCTTCCCTTTCCTGCTCCCTTCCTTTTTTCTTCCTTTTTCTTCCCTTTCCTTTCCGTCTCTTCTTTTCTGCTTTTCACGCCCATTCTCTTTTATCTCCCTTAAGAAGTAGGACCCTTACAATCCAGTTAAGGGGTCTGAGAGAGCACTGTCAGCTCCCCCAGCAGGGTCTGAAACGGAGCCCCAACCGCCGACATCAAATTTGGTGCATTATATCTTTAAAATATGCGATTCGTTGGCAACAATTGTAATTATTTGTTTCGAGAATTAACGGACCATATCTAAAATTTAGTGCAGTTTACACGTATGTTTATGTTTTGTTTGAGGAATTAGGGGGAGGGCTGCCCTCATGCCCCCCCTTTTTCTACGCTATTGATGCTTATGCATGTGCTGTGTCCCATGTACCGATCTGATCATTCCGTAGCATGCTGAGCCAGATTAGCTTTTTATTGCTGCAGCCGTTAAAACCAATGCACCGTGCGTAATGGGTTTTCGGTCGGTTCAGTGCTCCGTTATACAAAGAAATCTAAAATTATACTGAATTAAATACGATATGTATCAAACACATGAATATTTCTAAATGAAAATTGTAACGATAATATATTATACTGTAGATTAAGCACTGGCGTAGCCATGCATAGGGGGAGGGGGCACGTGCCCTCAAGATCCTATACTCAGTTACTCAAAATAGTGCCAAAATGCACCAAAACACGTCATTTTCGCGAAAAAAAACCGTTACATCCCTTCCCCGTTGGGAAGAGACACCCCTCCTTATTCCTTACCCCTTAAGTGACCCCACTGCAACTAGATCCTGGCTACGCCACTGAGATTAAGATGATTATCAAGCCCCTATCTTTAGCGCTGTTACTATTTCGATCATCGTCATCCTACATCACACTATTAATTAATCATTAAAATACGAAAGTTTAGGATGATATTCAAAATTAGACGAAAATAGAAAGTACGTTGAATTTGGTGTCATGCCACGATCACCCTACAGTATAGGCCTACTCGCAATCTGTTTACAAATGTAAAAACAACAGTGTAGTACTGTAGCTGCATTTAGAATTAGGCTATGCGAGAAAGCTCAGAATGATGCAATCTGCCGCTGAATTGAATCAACCTCGTCTACTATGGTAGGGTCAGCTCCAGCGTCAAGAATCGCCAGGCAGAGATCTTCGTTGCTGCTGGACGTCTCGCAAGCGAACGTCAGTATCGGAGTTCCTTGTCGCGTAGCATTGTTGTAGTCGGCTCCGCAATTCAGCGCGATCTCAGCGCATTGGTAGTGACGCTTCGTAGGCGCAATGCAGTAGAACAACACCCCTACAGGGCGACTCAAACAACATTATGCTTTTGTCTCTAGTTCTTAAGTTTTGTTAACTTATTATGGTTATTTGTCATAAATGTCATACGACAATAAATATTTCACTATTTAAGGTACATCGACATGCTTCTTGTAGACAGTGTCTAGCACATAGCAAGTTACGAACTTTTTATTTTTCATAGTTTATTTGAGCCTTTACGAGATTACGTATACGCTTTGTTGCATTTCGACAAGATGCAGATAGATGAACATGATGATAATGATGACATTAACTTTGATACCAACAATAGCCTATCAACACTCGTCAACTTCCATACCGTCACTGACGATGTCGGCCTGTTAAGGCGCGTACAGAGCGACGTAACTTAACTAAACTGAACTGAAAAGAACTGACATGGTTTAGTTTTCGACGAACTGGTCAATGGGCAAGCGGTAATGCATTACAGTAGGCACCGTCTAACGACGTCAATGTCTACCTGACTATGGGTTCGTACGCGACAACCAATGACCAATGGGCTTGCTCTGCTCGCCCATTGGTCAGTTTGTTAAAAACTAAACCGTCTCAGTTCAGTTTACTTCAATTCAATTACGTCGCTCTGTACGCGCCTTTACCGTAGGCCTATGCCGTGATTCTCTGCTGTCTGAGAGACGAAAACAATGCTCAAGTAGGCCGATATAAAAAAATATTTGACAACTATGTACTGTATTGAACCAACCAGTGCTCTTGTCATTCCGCCATTCCGACGCCTAAAACCTAGGCCTACATCATGATTATTCTTAGACGAAATGCAGTGCGGGTAATTTTCTAACGGCTTATGCGTTGACGGCAGACCGACAAAAACTCGGGAGACAAAATAACGTGGTAGATTATTTGTCAGTTTCTGCATCACTGCGTACCCTGTCCTTCGTCGTCGACGAGCGTCACGTCGATGCCGGCCTCGGCCAGTATGTTCATCGACTGCAGGTGTCCGTATTCACAGGCCCTCATCGCGGCTGTGCGCCCGGTCACGTCGGCGACGTTAGGGTCTGCGCCGAGCCCGAGCAGGTGCGACAGCAGCGTGTCGTCGTTGCGTGACGCCGCCAGACCGAGCACTGTCTCGTTGTCTGGGTGTGCGTGGTCGATCAGGCGCGGCACGCCCTTCGACACGAGGTTGTCGATCATTCGGACGTCTCGCGCCCGGATGCACTGCAGCAGCTTGCTTAGCTGACACAGCTCCAGTCGTCCGTCGGCCAGCAGCGTCTTGCCTCGGTGCAGTTCGTCCACGTCCAGCAGTTCTTCCTCGATGTCGGCGTCCTCTTCCTCACCGATCGTCGACGTCTCCTCCTCCGGCTCATCACCGTCTCCAAGCTGCGCTGACGGCCTGGGGATGGGCTCGTGTTCGACGTTGCTGGCGCTTGGCTCGTCGGTGAATGAAGCTGTCGCGCCCAGCGGCGGTGGCTCGTCAGCCGACGTCTCCGCTCCCGCCCCGGTCTCCGCTGCCACAACACACAAATAGCATAAGGATTAGGACGTTGGACTTACGATTGAGAGGTTATGAATTCAATCAGAGAGACCTACATTCTACTAGCACTTATTATCTAACTGGTTCAAATTCTGGTCGACTGCGGACAAGTAAACCATATACAAACATCAAAGTCAACTTTCAGTTGAAATTCAAAATAAGAAAGTGTGTACGTGCATATCAAGACGGACGGCCGCATAATTATCATGTCGGCAGTGGGCCGCTGTTTCAGCTTGTCGAAAAAAACATAGAGCTTTGGGGTACACAATCTATGAATAAATGGTTACAGCGGGTCGAATCTAGATTTTTGTACTTTTTTGTGCTGTGCTCCAACGGGTTCTAGCTACAGTTACTTTTTGCCGGTGCTTACGTTTCTTGTACGTCAAAGTAATATGCTGCTGCTTGTTTTAAGCAAAATAAAGCACCCTCCTGTATGAAGCTATTAATGTGCATCATTGGGGTAGCCTATATAAATGTAAATGTTATTATCGTTAATATTGCGCATCGTGCACTGACGGTTGTATGGAGATGGTAAAAATAACGATCCAAGTGATGAGCATGACGGTCTAATCAGTGTTCAGCTGCAACGGCGAATAGAAGTAATATGACTGTGATCCTGTCTGCTCGATTGTCAGTTGGATTACTCAAACCGTTATGAATGTATTTTGATGCAATTTTGCGCACGGGTTGGGAATGACTCAACACGCGTTGCATATACCTGCCGATCACGAGAAAATATATCGGTACGGTACGTCTAGTGTCTGTATACGACTGTCAGTTTTTAACGTCCGATGATCTTAATCATTGATCTTTAGAAAAGTTTGCGTACCGTTTGCGTCTGCTTGAAAACGTTCACGCCCATTTTGACTTTTCTTTTTTGTTTTCGAGTTATGAGATAGATGGACAGACGGACGGGCAAGACTTGTAATGCGGCTTATTAGAACTACCGCATAACAATCACTATGGCGTGTTAATATATACTGCAATATGTATTTTTTATGCTTGATATCACATGAATATTACATCTAGTCGTGATATAGGCTTGTTTCATTTTTTTTTAATTTTATTTTTGGACTTAAGTGGGAACTCACATTGGGTCGGATTATTCGGATAGCCTATCATAGCCTATCACTCTGCATCAATGCAACTAATGACACCAGCGTGGTATAGTAGGCGGTTTTGTACAATGATATAATGCTATGATCGTTGTAGTGTGATTAATTTGATACTGCATGCTTAATTATTGTGCAGCGCAACTGGACAGCATTATTTCGGATCAATAATTCCATACAAACCCATTGATGTTGTGCCGGTAAATAATAGCGAGCTCCGATGGTAATACTGTTAGTGACAGTGACGTCACAGTGCATGGTCGAAGGTAGTCCATGACGAGAGGCTGTTCACAATCATGAACGCCATCGTCTGTACTTTTATAGCGATAAATGATAATCCCTTAAACTGATTAATCGCTGATTTGTTAGCCGACCGTACTTAACTGACGGTCGAGCTATTGTCATGTTTGTCGTCCGTCTGTCTGTCTGTCCGTCTGTCTGTCTGTCTGTAACAGATGTACTGTGGCTAACGGGTAGGGCGTAAGAGAAAACTTTTTACACAAATAATTAGCCATGTGTATTAAACTGGGGCATGCAAAATTTCAGCCGTCTACTCCAAGGGAAACATTTTTAAACTGCTGGTTAAATAAAGGGGTAGAAAAAATGTGCGTTTCTAACTGAAAACTGGTTATATCTCAGAAACGGTTAGAGATTCGAGCTAGGTTACTATTAATCACTAACAGGAAGTAAAATACGTTTTGTCAGATTAGATGGGAATTATTGATCTTAGATGACCTTGAAGGCCGTTTGCTATTGTGGCTAAACAGTGCGAGATAGAGCCTAGATTGCTATTGATCATTGATAGGAAATCGCATATTGGCTTTCAAAGGACATGAAAATCATCGACCTTGGATGACCGTGAAGGTCACTGACAACCAGTACGGTTCGCTATCCTAGCGACAGCTGGGCTTTTTGTATATAGTTAACATTCAAGTTGTCAAACTTGTAGTTGAAGGAATATACTTGGCTGCTGCCATCTTTGCAGCTCTGTGTCCAGTTTTTCTACCTAAGCAGTAGCCTGTAGGTAGGCCTACAGTTTTCTTTCGTTTGATCTGCAAAAACCAGAAGGCAGAATTAGATCAATAGTCGATACACTTGTCTGGCGAATCGGTCGTGACACGGCGCGCCGTCTGTATTATAACATTACATTATTGACTTGGTTGTTGAGGCAGTGGTCGGATTACAGCCAATGCTGTGGTGGTCCGGTCAGATCGTTATATCCGTAATATACAGGAAGGAGTTGTAATTGATATTCTGTCAGTAAGCAGCAATACAGCGATAAATGGAAACAGTTGATCGGAAGCGTGAACGCAGGACTGTACAGGGCGGTTTTTGTTTGTGACATTAACACAATTGCGTCGTGTTTTGTTCATTATTGATGAAATGGTCGAGCCTATGACGCATTGCCGTTATACTCTGCGTGCGCTATACACGGTCGTAACTCCAAAAATATGTTGCCCCCTCTGCCGACATAATCATGCGACCGGCTGGCTAGCTATGTAGCCTACGTAGGGCTACGCAAGTACGCAACCCTTACCATAACTGTCCCTAACCTGTCCTTCGATCTTTTGAACTGAAAATTTCTACACTTGACTGAGGAGAGCCGCACAATATGTCAGCGCTGGGCTGACGTAGTTTCTGAGTTACAGTAACGTAACTTGTATTGCACGTGATAGTGGTGACTATACTGTGTAGCACTGTAGGTCCTCGACCCCTTCTTAGCACTCCAAAATCACAGGTAGCAGCCTGCTTTAGCCTATAATTGGTTAGTCAGCTTAGGTCCAGGACAGTGGCGTCAGCTGCTAGGCTGCTGCAACTCGTTCGCCAGCAGCAGCAGCAGCAGCAGCTGCAGCATCAGCAGTCGGCGCTGCGTAGGCCTACTATAGCGTATCAATTTGCCGCGACACGCGCCTGGCTGACGCGCCGCAGTGTTATTGAAACCATTGACGTGTGAAGACGCCCGTCGGCTGCATGGCCGAGTAGTCGCGAGATAGAATGGCGCTAGCAGTCACGAGTCTATCTTTATTATCACGTGATACCGCCCCGCAACTCATCGCTCGAGCGGCGTCGACCGCCAGCTTGATCTGACGAGAATATTATTGCGACTATGCCTTCGGTCGTTTAGACGTTTTACAGCTTTACATATGGGTAAGTCCAGATTAGATTGTCAAGTTGTTTCACATGCTTTCGAACTAAATCAGCTCAGTCGGATATCTGTTTGCAGTTAGTGCAGGTGCAAGAGGGGGTCTAATAGGGTGTTTACACGATCCAGCAAACGTCCAGCAAACTTCCAGCAAATGTATTCAAAATACGCGTGCTAATGCTGGACGTTTGCTGGATCGTGTAAACACCCCATTAGTGGTAGAGCATCAGACTTGTAACTTTCAGCTTGCGGTTCAAATCTCACCTCGGGTCATTTGCAACCAAACTTGTTTTGCTAACCTCCTATTTGCTCAGGTCAACTCAACCTTTTACTCTCCACGAAATGCGAAATGAACATGTTTACGCGCGACGGCATGTAACGCTCTGCTCATCTTAGCCATCGTTCAGGCGTCCGTCTGTTCGTCTGTCTGTCCGTCACACTCCGCAATTGTATGAAAACGGCGCACGCTAGTATCATGAAATCTTTACTGTGGGCTGCCGTAAAGAATCTAATTTTTGTGACGAAATTTGGAGCCCCTGGGTGAGGGGGTTCTCCTCGAACGTGCGCGTCAGAGAGGTTTTACCCACCTAAAAAGTTCGTATTTTACCGCTATTGGCTCGATTAGCGTGAAAACAGTTGCAGATAGGCATAGATATGCTGCTTATCATAACGAGCATTTGTGACAAAGTTTTAAGGCGTATCAATATCGATGACCTTGAACGACCTTGAACCCCCAAAATAAGGTTATTAGTGAATTTTTCGCGATTTCGCCCTGCGACACATTGTAAAAGTGAATTGCGCCGAGATGGTTGGAGATAGACCGAGACAATCTGCATATAAAATTTTCAGCATCAGACACAGATTTTAGCAGTCCATGTGCTCATCCTTCAACTTCAAGCAGGCCTGCGCACGTGATTGTCAAAGAGAGGTATGCCTCTAAAAGTGGTCATTTTTCCGATATTGGCTCGTCTAGCGTAAAGACAGCTGCAAATAGGCATAGTCATGCTGCTTGTCACAACAAGCACCGGTGACGTGCTTTTTTAAGAGTATTTACTTCGATTACCTTGAACGACTTTGAACCCCCAAAATAGGGGATTTTGGTGTGTTTTTGCGATTTTCTGCCGCGGTGCACACTTCAAGGGTGAATTGCGACGAAATGGCTGGAAATAGACCAATACAATCTGCGAACTGGAACTGCTAAGGTTGTCGCGCGTCTCACGAGCTTTGCTCAAATTACTTGTAGCTTACGGGCTACGGAGTGAAGGCCTGTGTGGCTGGTTGGGAGGTGGTTTGTCAGCTGGCTGCACCGCAGTTGCAGTAGTTCGATGGCGGAACAATAAATGGCAGAATAATCGCATCGTGCAGTGCGGTGCCATCAGCTCATGCAATCAGTCACCACTTCTAAAATTGTAAAGCGCTTCTGATTACCAATCTGACTCACGTAAGCAGCGCTATATCAAATACGTAACTTTTCTTTTTAGCTTTACGTTTTTTGCACTTAACTTTTTTTGTTTTGACCCCTCGTTGATGGCCTCACACTCAGCCTTTACATAGTTATTTTTTGCACACAATCTATTGTAAGACAAATCGTTTATAGCGATAGTAATGCAAGGGCAAATCGGATTTATTGTAAAAACTTTTCTCGTGGATGAGCATGGCTTTTAGCCTATGTGTATCCAATTACGAAAAAAACTAATCAAATCCGATTTGTTAATAAACAGTAACACTGTATGTAAAAACTAAAGGACAGACAAGATGACAGAAAATACAAGACGGATACAAAAATGCTACTAAATATGTGTTGCAGTAGTACTCTATTAGATTACGTCACTTAAAACGTGTGTCACCTTATGTGAACTTTTATTGCAAAATTTACTGATAGATTGCAAAACAAAACCTGTTACGAGATTAATTCGTTAAGTCGCATTAAGAGGCAGGACTCTTGAGGCCTATTGTCGTAAATGGGACGTGAATGCATTGCATCAGCTGGCAGCCCGGACCCATAAGACTAATTCGTAATGTTGACGAGACTGTTGAATGGCCGTGACTTGCTGATTAGCTGCGAACTGTCCTCGGAGTGCAATGTGTGACTGACTGCGCTGATGTGAACACGCTACAGAATCATCACTGCTAAAGTCGTAAAAGTTTCCACCGGCCAAATGCTCACATCCCATGATTACCCTCCGACGTCTGTCCGTGATGAGCAACTTTAAGCTACAGCTGCGGAAATAAACGTGCATGCGATTAATTGAACGTTTAAACGATCACTTAGATTTTAATCATAAAATTTTCCTTTAAAGTTTCATCACTAATATGAAAACAGCATTCCAAAGTACGCAGTATCAGATCGCTAATTTTTAAATAGTTTACTATTAGGCCTAAATTGTTTTAATTGTTATACCAGCTCTGCTTTAATTGCTTTAGTACTGTAATGTTATACACGGTGTTTCATAAAAAACAACCTATGTTTCTTTCTTTCATAATTCACTCAAATAATGATCAATTTACATGAAATGTTTACCAGTTGTAACTGAAAAAAATACTAATTCAAAATATTTCAACAAAATGTGGCAGTTGATTAAATATTTTTTGCTAATCGTGACGTAGGCTAAGGCTGACATCATAATGTGTCAAGGATACAAGCTTGCTAGTCTCAACTGGTGCTGCCAGTTAATACTCTGCTTCGATGGTTAACTTAATCTGGTTCGCTGATGAAAAATGTTCATCGTGTCAGCACTAAGCAACATGGGGACATAAAATTAGGCATCTCGCAATCCAAAAACTCAACATTCTTGCAAGCTCAGTGTGCTAGTGCACTGTCTTGCTCGAACATGTGAAAGTCCAACTATCCCCACAAACACGTAAATGCGATTGCTTTGCACGTTTTAGTGGCTGCAACTGTAAAACTTCAAGAATTTGTCATCAATGAACCAGGTTTTTTACCATCGGAGCAGGGTAGCAACTGACAGCACCAGTTGAAACTTGCAAGCTTGTACCCGTGACACATTATGACATCAGCATTACGTCACGACCAGGAAAGAATATTTAAACAACTGCCACACTTTGTTGAAATATTTTGAATTAGTATTTCTTCAGCTACAACTGTTAAAAATTTCATGAAAATTGGCTATTATTTGAGTGAATTATGAAAGAAAGAAAAAGGGGTTGTTTTTTATGAAACACCGTGTATAAAAGTCGTCTTATAGCTCAGCAGTTTGTTTGTGTCTCTGTCTCAGTACGCTGTGTCAGTAGTTCTATAGGATAATAGATGTGTAACCCTGCTTAGGCACTCATGGGTCGCCGGGCGCAGCATTTAAGCTTACTTACTTATTTATAGTAAGTTGCATCCGCTGCTAAGTGTGAGACAGACAGAGAGACAAACGCGCGGTCGGGGAATAATAACTTGTCATCTATACTTGTTTTGTGCTCGGTGACCAGTACTTAACGTGACTCGCAGCACGTCATTAACTTCTGCTGCAAAGAACACTGAAGGAGTTCAACCCAACTTACCCAAACACGCCAATAACTGTGTTTTATTTGTATACTGTTCAACGACAACCCGTATACGATATCGAAATTTGAAGTGTGCTACTTACTTTTAGTGCTGACGTTATAGATATTAGTGTCAGACCTGCTGAGTACTGTTACCTTACGACAATGCCACATTTACTTACTAACTATGTTGACTATGCTGGAATAATGTAGTAACAAAATTAATACTTTACAGTGTTAAAAAACAAAGTTGATAATTTTACCTGGATAATTTGCTTACGTTAGTCATTTTTACGGTTCACAATCGAGCTTCAGGTAAGAATGACGTATTGTATCGTCTAGCACAGTGTGGTATTTTAAGGCTAAAGCTTGTCTGTCTTTTTTTGCAGCTTGCATCGGTAGTTTTATTTTTGTCTAAGTTTAAGTTCGCTGTTCCAGTTCGTTATTTTTAGATACTGGTAATCATCTTTCCTACTGTTGACGCAAGGTGTTATTTTTCAACTTTCATACTGAAAAACGTTGCACAATACAATACTTAAGAGCATAGCGTTGCTCGAACTCGTGATTGCAGCGAGAATGTCGAACGACGACGAGGACAAGCTGGTTGAAGGCATTCTCGAATTTGACCGATTGATGGCGGCCCACGAAGCTGAGGAAGAGGCCCGCCAGTCGACGTACGATACTCAACACTTTTTGGACTCTGATGACGTCAACTTAGGCCTCTCTGTTGACGGCGGCGCTAAACCGAAAGTCGACTCTGCAGACGACGCTGAACATGGCGCCATTGAACTCGTACAACTTCCGGTACCAAACGAGAAGGGGAAGAGCAAGCAACTGGCAGCGTGGCAACTGATTGAAAGTAAGAGAAAATTAGATGATCGATAGAATTATGACGCAGATTACAACTCGTTAGGCTACAATATTTTATTTAGACATAGAATCAGACATCTGACCTTTCATTTCACATTTTTATTTTGCAATATTATTATTGACTTAACCTACTAACACTACAGTAGCGCATTGCGTTGATGCGCTATACAAATTTATTTTAGATTACATTAGAATAGATTAGAATTGTTGGTCACAGTGAAACTCACTCGTGAAAAAGCTCCCCTTTTACTACAGGCTATTATTTTGACCCTGTGTTCGTCCTTTCCTCCGTCTCGGTTATGTACGGTACACTAATTTTAGATGGCTGAGAACTAGTAGGACACAGCGGGTGCATTCCACTAGTTTCCAGCCACCCGAGACTGTGATCTGTCGTTTTATGATGCGTGTGGCGTATTACAACTAGCTGAGACGCCTGCAGTCGTCGGTCGCATGACGAGCGTTGCACGTCGCACCTACTCGCTAGTCAAGTCCGACCTCGGTCTCATCATAATCCTCCTGATCTACTCCGTGCTTGGTGCCGTGGTGCTTCATCATGCTGAGTACGACCGGGAGCGGCTGCAGCTGAGTGAGCTGGCCGAGCGCAGGCGGCACTGCATCAGTGACATCGTGGACGCCGCCACATCGACCGACCACCAACACCGCAACCTGTCAGCGACCGTCGAGCGACTGGTCGACCAGTACGTCGAGCACAAAGAGCGCCTTCGACCGTCATCTAAGGCGCCCGAATGGACGTACTGGGGAGCAATCTTCTTTTGCGGCACCGTATTCACCACTGTCGGTCAGTACAGCAGGGTGGCTTATAAAACGTGAAAATAACTGGTATAAACGTATCTAGGAGCATCCATAACCGGCGTGCTGATTTTCAGCTCAAAAACTTGTGTATGTCAACTATACAATCTGTTTATCTGCTAAAGGTTGTTATCTTTGGTGAGCCTAGCTTTTTTCCGGCAGCATGCCATAGTAATTTGTTTCAGTTACTGTTAATATTGTATTTGTTCGGCAATATAAATAGATTGTATTTTCTTCGTCGTTTTCATCATCTGCTGCTGTTGTTGTTGCTGGTAGGCTATGGTTACATCTACCCGGTGACAACGGCTGGCCGTGTCATCACAATGGTCTACGCGCTCATTGGCATACCGCTCTGCATGGTCGTACTGGCGGGGCTGGGCAAGTCGCTGACGCGAGCCATCAAGTACTTCTGGTCGTTCGTTCGTCGTTTCTACTACACGGGCAGCTTCCGTCGAGTGCGCAGCGTCATTCCGTTAAGTCGCGTCCGTCTGACGTTCTGTCAGCGCATGTTCAATCGTCTACGTCGACGTCTGCTAACCCGCCGCCGGCAACAGACCATCAGAGCGGCGGCCGTTACCACCACGCCCGACGCCGCCGCCGTCGAGTCGACGGTCGTGGCCGCGGTGGACGCCGAGCTGGAGTGTCTGCGTGAACTCGATGAGACATTTGTACCGTACGAGGTCGACGACAAGTTCGACCTGCCGCCGATCATCGCCCTGGTCATCGCCTTCCTTTACATCCTGCTGGGCGCGTTTATCTACACGCGCTGGGAGGACTGGACCTACTTCGAGGCGTTCTACTTCACCTTCATCTCGCTCTGCACCATCGGCTTCGGCGACGTCGTCCCGGATCACCCCAAGAACCTCATGGCGACCGGCGTCTACCTGGTGTTCGGGCTGGCGCTGATAGCGATGGTGGTAAATGTGGTGATGGAGGCGGTCGACAGCACCATTGCCAGGGCCAAGGACGGTGTCAGAGACGTGGGTCGGCGTATTGTCGACGTGGCACAGCGTCAGACGGTCGCGTCCCTACAGCAACAAGTCGCCTCCACTGCCCAGAGTCAGCTGCAATGGGTTAACGCCACGGCCAGGTCCAGCGCTCGAAGACACTCCATCTAACTAACCGCATCCGCTCAACATTATCAGTTAGTCTATTGCGCAGTGATTACATGTTAACAGTTTTACGCAAGAACACTGACATCTGTACCAGGTGGGGAGTGGAACATACACATGCTTCACATAGATCAAGCAACGTGAACGATTAACCTTAGTCATTGCAGTGAAAGGCAGTCACGTTGAACACTTGAACACAGTGTTCAACATAATCGCTCTTCACTGAAATGATTGGAGTTAATCGTTTCCGAAACGGTGCAGTTGATCGATCTATGTAAAGCATGTATATCTTCCACTTTTATGCTCCAACCTGTAGCATTTGTTGTTGTTTATTGTACCACGATGATATTTCAAATTTATGTTTCAAAATATTTGTACTGTGTAACAAATAACTGACATGTGGACTTATTTTTGGTACAGTACCATAGTTAAAGTGGGAAAAGGGGCTGGTTTTATCCGCGCTGATATGTATAGCCTACTAAAGTATAACAGAACTGAAACTCGCATGCGGTTTTTTTCTAAGCAGATGTAGGCATCAGAGAAACTGCTTAAATCAAAGTCGAATGCGAGTTTCAGTTTAGTTTTAATTTTACATATTTAGTTTTACCCTAAACAATGTTGGCTCCACTATGGTGTGCTTAGTCAGGTGATGCTGAAAAAATTGTAACCTCGTTTGGGAACTATTTTTACCAGTTATTACTTAACAACAGCTATTGGGCCCATCAAAACGTCTCTTAAATTAGCTTTGGTGTATATTAGTTGTACAGTAGTTTTGTTAACGCCAGTTTAATGATGCACGGAAATATTGGATTATTTCTCTGTCAGAAGATTCTGGTGCGCTTAATTGCGTTAGATCCAGTGGTTAAAATATGAATACAGAGGTGAAAGAATGCTAGTTTGGCTTTGGGCCCCATTTGTGGTTTTGGGCCCCTTGCTGCGTCTGTTGAAAACTTAAAAATAGGGGAACGCTTTGGGCTAAAAACTAAAGCGTCCACCCATACTTTAACCACTGGTTAGATCTATTCTCGCCCGGGGAATCTTCAGCTAACTGGACGCCGGTTGCGTCTTGTTTTTCGGCGCTTATTTGCATTCATGTCAAACAAATATCAAAGACAACTCGACTGTTTCTGTATTTGTTTTGTATATACGTTTATTTTGTCTATTTGTAGCTTGTCCTAGTCTGTTACAAAGTAATATGCGCTGAACATACACCGTGAGCCATAAAACGTGCGACAGCCGAACATTGAAATATCGTAAGTTAACATAATTGCGGCAGGATTTAATAATAACTTCTGCCGCGGCTGTGATTAATGAAAACATTTTTATGTGCTGCAGCCAATGGCCAGTGATGGGCAAAAATTAAATTATTTAATGTCCATCACTACCAATTGTTGGATTTAAACAAAATCGCTAAGCTAAAAATAAAAAGAATGTACACTACAGTTACGTAAAATTAATTTGTGTGGTAAACCAATTTCGCAAAACGAGCTGTTCGCGTTATAGGCAGTTCATATCTCTGCATGCATGGGAGGGGCTAAGTGAAGAAACTAAGTTAATAATTTAAAATGTTCCCTAAATGTGCCCCATAGTCATCGTAAAAATAAAACTGGTACCATTTTATAGTCCGCAGTGTACACTGTCTCAAAAACGTCTCACTTTGTGATTGTTCATACGACGTATTTTCGTCAAATATTGGCCGATTTTCAAATTTTTTCAACTGGCACACTGTGTGAACAAGTAGCACTAGTGTAGTTATTAAACATCTCACTACACCTTAACTGCATGCGTTGCTACATTACCACGTGAAACTTAAATTGTCAAAAATCACTAAAAACTTACAGGAGTTCGAAAAATACAGTTCGCGAAAAATTCTGGCTGAAGATTTGAGGACAAACAGCAAAAAAGAAGAACTGGACACATTACTAAAAAGATGTGGAAAACGGAAAGCAGCGACCAAAAGCAGGTCTACCAGACAGACGTGCAGTCATCAATGACAGAAAGCTGGCTCTGTTCGGACCTGTCAGACGCCTGCCAGTAGGCACTCCAGCACATGACGTCCTTCATGCGTCAGTTGAAGCACATGCCGGCATGGTACCACATCCTGGTTGGCGAAGAAAGCCAGGAAGACGGCGATGTACCTGGTTACGTGACGTTTTGAAAGCGACACGTTCAACTGCTCAGGAGGCCTGGACAACGACTGATGATGGGGAGGAGTCGAGAGCGCAACGGTCCACCGCCGACTACGCGTTCTGATGATGACGACGACGACGATGATGATGATGATGACTTTGCTGCCAGTTGCCCAGAGAGTGAGCCAGTGAAAAAATTTTGAAAATCGATTAATATTTGACAAAGATGTGGACAATTACAAAGTGGGCCTTTTTTGAGACAAAGTGTAGAATAGATTGTATTTTGCCGTTGTGCCGTGGTGATACGTGGATTGCATGACGCAGCATTATTACAACACGCGATCCAATACTCATGCAGACAGTAGATGCTGCATGCTCTAACAGTCTAACTGGTAGTTATTATATCGCATGCGTTTTTCATTGTCGCCATGTTTGCTCTTTGACATTAAATATTCCGCGTTCGCGTTGTCTCAGACTATTGCAACTCGACAGCAATGGCGTGCCCCCCCTAAATTTTGGGCTGTCAGAAAATCTTCTGCCTGTCAGAAAATTTCCGTCCAAAAATTCAAAATTTGGGGCTGAAAATTTGCAGTCGTCTGTCGGAATTCAATTTCTGTGGGATATATGTATTTGCAGTGCCTGTCGATAAATTGCAACATTTTGTCCTGCCTACTGGTTCAACGCTCGACGCCGCTGGTCGCCAGTTTCATGTTTTATGGTGCTGGATGAAATTGAATTACACTGCAGGTTACCGTATTATTGACACGATATTACGATGCAAATATCTCAACATTATTAAGAACTGAGACGTACGCGTCATAATGACATTCGGACTGTGTGTCTGTTTCTGCAGCCATAGGCGGTTGCTCTTAAAAGGTAAGCAAGTAGGCCTAGTAAGTAATTTGTGTAGGTCTAGACAGTTTGTATGACTACAGCGTGACTTGACATTTTTGCCGTTGATAGTATGCGTCTGTATTTTTTTCTGAGGAGCTCCGAAATACGTTATCATTTGTGCACTATAGTGTGGGGTACGGCAGTTGAAGATCATCTGAGGTCAGTGATTTTGGTGGCAATCGAAAGGAAATGCGCAACTTTTATACTAGCATAACCATGGCCCTATCTCGTGTCATTTCTGGGATACAACAACGCATTGGTTAAAAACCGCAAATTTTCTATGCCCTCTATCATTTAGCGTTTGCGGTTGGGGGTGAGACTTTCGAATTTCTGGAAAAGCTTTACGGTTCCTGAAACTAGACTACAGCCAAAGTTTCGTGATTTTGACTTCCACCGTTTTGATAGAATCACAGAGTGTGACGTGACAGACAGGCGGACGGACGACTACACAATAGCTAAAACACGCTTAGCACTACGCGGTGTCGCGCGTAAAAAGTATGTTTGACTACTTCGGCTTCTTGTGGATAGTGCATTTTTGTGCAATATTCTGTACAATGGGCGCAACAAATCTAGGCCCACAACAAATCGGCAGTTTACAACTTTCATAATTTTTTAAAGCCGGTTATATTTTTACCTTGCGTTTAGGGTGTTATGACTAGTTAAGGACCGGTTTGGCCAGTGAAAGAACTTGTTTTTAAATTAGACGGGCAAGCCTAATTTAAGGCTAAGTATATACTGCCGCCATTGTTTAAGGAATTATCGTAGGCTACTTGATATTTCTGGCTTAACAGACAACTGAATTAGTAGAATCGTAATAAACAGGACAGTAATGTGGCTTATTAAGAAGCCTGCATAGTGCAATAAGAATCACGTAAACAAATTCATGATTGGAACGCTTAAATCACAGACGGTAAATTCAGTAAGTCCTATATGAGTATATCATTGCTTGCGAAAATTACATTATATACAACAACGTAATCGTACGTAACAAGTCGCAGACTGGGACTATTCAAAACAATGACATACGTTACATCGGCTAAAATATGACAGATTATGAGCTTCCACTTACCGGACGGATGTTAGTTGCTGAGCATTCGGTATGACAAGACTAACTCACGAAGATGTAGAATGAAGTAGCCTACAAATATCTGCAGTACGTGGTACCAGTGGCGTCATGC
>Ga0209367_1004980_pt1 | contig 18410 bp, 9 predicted proteins | sample WorMetLIZISLAND2_FD_187412 | JGI IMG/M metagenome (GOLD analysis project Ga0209367, IMG submission 187412) | Marine gutless worms symbiont microbial communities from Max Planck institute for Marine Microbiology, Germany - Olavius geniculatus... ... | reverse complement strand
TGGTGAGTGTGTACAAAATGGTACATCGGTTTGTTTACATTTATCAGTTTGTTTCCGGTACCGTATTTTTCACTCTAGCCCAAATTTCTTGTAAAGTACAAGTACGGCACCTTCAATTCGAAAAACAAAAAAAAATGTTTATTATGCGTCAGTGGCAAGTGGGATAATGCACTGCGAGAAGAAAGAAGCAAAGAAGATCGTCATTTTTCACATCGTCATTACCGGCATTTCACACGAAGCAGGTGCACAGGCACTATACGCACAAAGCTAATCGTAAGCAGTTTCCTTAAAAATTACCGTATCTGGTAATGGTGTATAAACAGAAAAAGTAATATGCAATAAATTATTGTTTGTTTACACAGTAATAAACGTAAACAAAAACAACCGACATAGATAATGAATAATTTATAAAAACTAGTGAGCCGCAAGCATGGTTACCGAAAAATACGGGTGGATGTTGAATATTGTTGATATCTGTTGTCTGATGATAATCGTGATTTTAAAAAAATACAATACTGGGTATTTTGTCTTTTAGATCACTGCTGCCAAAATAAGTGGCAACAAAAATGTATTTTCAGAATACTACAGACTACAGAGTGCATTCAAATATGTCGGCATTAGAGATTGCAATCCCGAATCCCGGGATTTCGGCCGTTTTCGCCAATCTCGAATCTCAGGATTGGCAGCGTCTCAATCTCGGGATTTCGGGATTACAAAAATTAGCTCAATTTGTACTTTTTCGCGTATTAAATGTCCGAAATAATTTTTTGCCGTTTGGTGAATGAAATATTTTGTGAGCGCCCGAGTACTAATTCGTACTGTCGCCGGAAATTTGTATTTTGACAGTCACTGTCACTCTACTGTTCGGATAGGAGCCCAGTGAATAAAATAAGTCAATTCGGGATGCCAAAATAACGACCAATCTGTAAGCCTAATCTTGAAACGGAATCCCAGGATCCCGGGATTACAAATTTCTCAATCCCTGATCCGGGATTGGGAATCCAATCCCGGGATTGGCATAGCGAGAGTTGCGGCTCTTTAGTCGATATTTATGTTAGACTGGGCGTGACCGGTGGGTGTTGGCGTTATATCTATGGTGTGTTTATTGTAGATTTTTGTGTGCAATTTGTAGAATAATTTATCGCTTCAAACACCTGTAAACCATTTTTGTGTATAGTGTGAGTTCACACACACGTTGGTATAACTAGCAGTTCAAATACACGCCGGCATACATGCGAATCCACCGTACCAATACTTCCAGGAGACGCCGTGCTTAGTAGACCAAAAGCTGTCAATTGAGTTACCTCTCCCCAGGTAGTGGGGAAAGCTACTTCAGTTTTTCTGAAACAGCATATCTAGGAGTACAAGAAAACCCAGGAGCTGCATCTGGCAATTGCTACGGTCATACTGTAAAATGTCACCGAAATCGTTCGAAAACCACAACATTGCAGTTACATGCAAGATAATGTTTAAACATGAAAACAGTATTAAACTGTTGAAATACACAATACAAATCAATCAGCAAATATAAATTAGTCCATAGTTAATGAAACACAATAGAATGTGTACTGTCACCCTTGATTCAGTGAAAAATTTGATACAATAAATGGAAGAGTGTACAGCCATAGTATGAACAATGCTCGTCACACCAGATACTCCAACACAAGATTGTCATTAGCAGGTTACATGTAACAGTATATTCAGTAAACTAGGAAAATATCACACAAAAAACACAAGTATCTGTATGGTTTGATTTCAGGAAGTGGCCGAGTGCAGAGCTGCTCTATACCTATTGTTCCTACTGCATACCTAGCCATTTCCGTTATGCAGCAAATGGGACAGACACATGTTGTGCTCACATATGAATTCCATAGTGTGTACTTGTAGGGTTAAAGTATGATTTAGGGTTATGGAGAGGGCTAGGTGTAAATACTATACGTAGAAAAAAATAAGTGTGCTGACTTGCATTCTCTGTTGTTTGTCACAACTGTCAGCTCATCACTTATAATGACAAGAAATTATTAACACACTCAGAACTGCAGTAGATGTAGAAAATTAAAAGAAAAACTACTTCACAATATTGTTTATAAACAAACCGGTATTTTCCATCAGACCCGCACAAAATGTTGACTATGATAAAAAAGCGATTTTTCACATGTGGAATTTTATGATTATATTTACAGAGTGTGAGAAAAATTATTACTTTGTAGGAAACACTATAAATTACCGTTTCTGATACAGATAACTGTAAATAATGGGTGTTTGACAATGTCCAATGACTGTTTTTTTTACTTACTGGCGAAAACTAAACTGGATGCAGTTGTGATTTGCAGTAGAAAAAGTAAACAAAAGTTAGCAACAAACTTTGGCAAAATTCATGTACTTTGCAGCAATTTCAAGATGCATCATTCTGAATCCTAACATAATACATGTATGTGCATTTATATGTTCGTTCATCATAAACCCACTCATACGGGAGAGCTCTTGCAGTAGTCGGCCAATCGCCTATAGTTGTCAGGATGTCCTCTTTGACAGCAACCTCACAGCTTATTATTTGAGGTGATAGGTTTATTTTGCTTAAAATTAGCACTGGACAGCGGAGGGTCTGATAATGAACACGCTTTCGTTTTTGAAATAGTTAGCATGGTGCTTAGGTTGCAAAGTGCATAATTGGCAGTTTTTTTGGTATAAAAAATCGCATGAAAAAAGATGTGATTTATTGACTGTCACAGAGATTACCGAGTGATCACTTGTCTGGAAAAGCTGGAAGTGTTGGGTAATTTGACAGTTTTGAGGGGTTTGTCAGTATTTTTATCATAAAGTAAATACTTTGCAACAGAGTGGTAACTGATAATGTATATAATGTTGTGAATATTTTGCAGATAGGTTTGATTTACGGATATACTGAACAGTTTTTCAGTTGTCCTCTGGTTTATTTTCTCAAGTGTCAATGGCATCAAACTATGGCAAGGTGGACTATGATAGTCTCAGTGATGATAATTGGATAGAGAAACTGCCAGATGATGATATGAGATATGCATCTGGAGCACAGTTTGCCTCCGACTGTGATGACTGTTTCTCACTATGTGCAGTAGGCCACCACAGTCAGTATGATAACCATACTCTGTACCAAGACTTAAATCATCGCAAGCAACATTCCAAATCTGAACATGTTAAGCTGAAGAGTGATGATGATGATGATGGTGATGATGAGGCAGATGATGTCGATGATGCACATTTATGTCATTGGCGTGAAGCGGGAAAAGCCCTTAAGACTTGCCTGTCGGAGACTTCGGAACATAGTTTGTTATTTGGCAATGATGATGCACTAGTAACTGGTGCAAACATCGATTGCCATGAAGAACCTGCAGATAGATCAGTTTCAGGAGCCATTGCCCGATGTAGTACCATCGATGATAGTGATTTGTGCATGAATGATTGCCAGTCATTGCCAGTGAATGCTGCCAGATCTAGCTCACTGCCAGCAAATGATCTGCTGCTGCTGGATGATGATTGTCAGGCGTCATTCTACCCACTGTTTCAAGACCTGAGGCAGAAAATCAGTTGTCTCGATGATGGACAGCAGCAGCAGCATCACCCCACTTCATGGCAGAGAAGATCAAAGGGCCTTGGGGAGCTGTCCAAACTAACCACTTGGTCAGAGTGCAGTAGTTCAGATGAGTCGGATGGTGGTTGGTTTCATGCCGGTGCAGGTTGCAGACATAGACACTGCTTCGCCAACAGAAGATTGAGGTCTTATGAAAGACGGATGGACAACTGGTGGGCAAGGAGATACAGCGAAGATCCAGATTGCTGTGGTACTCAGAAGTCATCACTCAGTTGTCGCAGCAGCAGTAGCAGGAGGAGGCAGAAGAAATCTACTGCAGAAAAGTGTTCATTGCTGAGTGAAGCAGCATCGCCACCTGAAGCTAAGGAGAACAGAATTGGACATCAGCGTGTGATGTCATTTACTGATTGTCTGGCTGACGTCGAGTCTAATACAACAGACTCTGACAGTGTTGGACATGTCAGCAATGGTGATGATGATCAGGACATAAATTGTGCTAATGCCATGGTGAACGATGATGTCTTATCTTCGATGATGGCACCTGTTGCATGCAGCTTTCGTTGCATTCCACCAGCAGACAGGCAAACCACAGAACTTACTGCCTCCAGCATTGATAATAGTCTTGTAACCAGTCCTGTGTGTGATAAATATGATCATTCTTCGAGTTCTGAAGTAGTGTTATCAGCTGGTTTGGGTATTGACCATCTCTCAGACAATGATAGTTGCCCTTCTCTTCATTCTTTTGGAGGTACCGGTATGTGTTTTCTGCAAATTGTTCTCACACTTGTAACCATGTTTTTTTGAAGTGGTGTAGTAACTTAAACATTGACTTTGACATAGCCACTCTGTTATGCTAATGACAATATTAAATTCAGTGCTTTGATGCTATTGTTTGGTCATTAGGAACGGCACTTGACTTGCAAAAACAGCCAAAGCAGAGTTATTGATTCACATCATGCTGTCTTTAAATAAGGAACACTACCCTTGAAGTCATAATGTTTAGTATTTACTTTAATCTGCTTTGTCTGAAATGAATGATAATCATCTCATTTCTCATTAGAATTATTTGGCTGGTACTTTTGAAAAGCTTGTAAACACAATTGTCAAAGCAGCAGTTTATCTGCATACGTTGCAAGCTATTGAAACTATCAAGTTCGAAAATGTTTTCTTTTTAAACCTGAAACTATGACAGAAACAGCTTTATTGGTTTTTGAGAAATTGCGTTATTTGTCAAGTGGGATATTTTAGCCAGCCTTGTATGTGTCGACTTGCAGACAAGGAAGATGATACTGGTATGAACGAGATCGGTTCAGATTCGGATACAGAACTGACATCAGCAGCTATGAGTACGGCTGCTGTGTCAGCTGCTGCTGCTGCTGCTGCAGCCACTGGTGATGATGCTAATGGTTGGCCGATGTGTGATGTAGAAACTAGAATTATGCCACCAGAGTGGTATGACTATGTAAGCTCACAGTTGCTTGATATTATGATTTTTATCATCTACTCTCTAACAGTGTTATAAGTACAAAGCAGATATTCTATACTGTGAATGGTTTACTGGTGAAAATGTGCAATTGACTCAAGTTTTGTAGATTAAAACATGTTGTAACTGTGTATGGTCACAAGGAAGGGCGTACCCGGTATGTCGAATTTTGCACATTTGAACGTTAGTTAAAAATGAAACATGACATTTATACTTTCCTGTTTGCTTGTCTCAAGTGTTTGTTTATTAGTCTGCCTGGAAGCGATAGCTTGTGGAGCGGACTTATGTTTTACTGCAGATGTTTCCCTTTTTTATTTCAACACAAGATCTGCAAGCTGCGTTGGCCAATCGGTGCGAAATTTTGCATAGTGGTCATTACTAGGCCGAATTTTATAATGCTTGTGCAAAATTTTGAGGGGCCCACCCCAAAAAAAATTTTAGGGGCTAAAAACATGCAAAATTTGGCCCGATTTCGGATGACTTCGAAGTTCGGCAGCGAATATATTCAAAATCAGACAAGTACTTATTGACTGCGATTCCTCCTGCGTTAGGTGAAGCAAGTCTGGTGAACTTTGGTCCAGTAACCTTGGAGATCTTGATGTGAAATTGTACCCACCTAAAATGCTTTTTCGGAAGACCATATTTTGGCCCCTAGGGGTGCTGTGCACCCAAATTTTTACACATGCTACAGAATGACCAAGTCTTACTAGCCCACCCCTCACCGCAGATGGGGGTCCCCTTACAATTTTTTTCAAGGGGGTCAAAAATTGGCTTAAAATGTAACGTATTAGCCGCAAGAACTTTGGAGCCTGGGGAGTAGGTTCATGAAACTTTGCCCGTAACATGCTGCTAGATGGGAGTGATAACGCGGGTACAACTTTTTGGGGGCATTACCCCCTTAAAATTTGGGAGGGCAAAAAACATTCAAAAATCGGTGCGATTTACAACAACTTTCAAGTTTAACTGCCGATATCTCTGAAACGAATAGAGATATTGACAAGTGGTAAAAAGTGTTATGAAGTACAATTAATCCCGGTGAACTTTGGTTTGCTAACACCAGAGATTATGCGGCTAATGTTTACCCACCTTAAGTCAACATTGCACGTTTTGTGTATGCTAATGCATTTGAGTGCGGGCCACCTGCCTTTGCTACCGTGGGAATTTTACCCTCCCCCTAATTTTTTCCCCAATCGGATTTAGGGCGTCGGATGGACTCACATTGGGCTTTGCTCCAAATTTCTAGTTGGAACTGAGATGTTGGTCCAGGTTTGTTATTCTATCCAGTTGTTGCAATACAGGTATCTCAGGCATAAAGTCGGATTATGCCTTGGTCAATATTTTTGTGTTTTTTAATTATTTGCCAAGGATCACTATAAGTTTTCTGCATGGGGATTGGGTATATTCAGTCCTAGTATGACTCAGCTATGCAAATATTTTGCTTCTCATTCACTAATGCTCTGCATTCATTCAATTTTGTTTACATTTAATTTGCCAATTTGCCATGCAATCTATCAGTGCTCTACCAATACTTTTACTTAGCTAAAGTTCTGCAAATTCTCATTTATTTTTGAAGTGGACATATATGTGACTGAGGTCGACAGTCCGTACCTAACCTAAAGTTAGCAGTACTTAAGCAGTTACTGGTGCAGATGATGAGACACACCTGTGTACGTAATTATGTGTGCATGTATGCTTGATTATTTGCAGAGAAATGGAGAGGTGTCTTCACTGGATGACTGCATTGATGATGATGGTGATGTGGATAACTTGCATCTGATGGATTCGGATGCTGATGATGAGTTTGAATGTGATTGTCCAGTCTGCCAGATTCACCAGCAGCGTATCTCAGGTATCTATATGATTCAGTATGGAGATGCTGGCCAGGCAGACTGTATAAAATGATGCATTTCTAAATCGTGGTATCAGCATCACTCAATCTTTTTCTATACTAGCATATTTTTCTGCTAAACTTTTGTTCATCTGGCTAACTAATCTTGGATGATTTTTGGATCAGCATTTTAGAGGATATATGCTAGCAGACTGAAAACAATGAGAGCAAAAGAGTAATTCATCTTGTATCTTGTCTTACTAAACAACAGACATAGTAAGTGCATTTTGTGCAAGTTTATCTTTGATAGCACTAAGTCCATTTAAACCATTTAGTGGGTGCAAGAAAGTTTGATTGATAGTTGAGTGCAAGCAGTTGTTCGATGTGTCTGTGACAGAGAGCTGGCAAGACAGAGAACGGCTGCTACCTACATCTGCAGAAGGCGGTATAGTTAGCTAGTAAGTGTTTTCTAATGATTTCTTTTATTTGCTCTTTGTTTTCTCATTTAATACTGAACGTCAGTGGAACTAGCATTTTCATTAAGATGACTAGCAAGGTCCTGTTTTAGATATCTCAGTTTAGTGTTAACAGTAGTTCACTTTGCACATTTAAAATCAGTTTGTACTTTTGTAGAATCTTTTTACCTTTTATCATCTAACCAGCAGTTGACCCCAAAATGGACTTACGTACCGTATTCACGTTTTCTGTTTGTTATGTTGCAAATGCTTGCTTGTGCTTTCATAGTAATATGACTTCGGTCAGAAATTTAATGATTAAGATTGTATTAGTGATTAATCATTAATTTTTCTATGACTTGGTGGTGTAGTAGTAGCGAGGTAGACTAGTGATCTTGGGGTCACTGGTTTGACTCCCACCCAGTGCACTGCCAGGTAACAACTCTGGGCAAGTTGTTCTCACACATGTGCCTCTGTTCACCAAGCAGTATAATTTGATACCAGCGAAAGGGCGGTGACACTCTGTGTCTGGGAAGGTGTGCATAGATCTGGCGTGGCACTGGCCATTCGTCATGGACTCATTGGTCTATCCACTTACGGACTCAGTGGCCATAGAAAAGGATCACCTCACCTCAGCTCCTCGGGGTACGGCCTCTTTACCTGTTTGACCTTCTGCAGCTATGCTTGTAACATCGATTGATACCTTGTGTTGTTGATTGGCAGTATGCCGGCGGGTATGGAGGACAATGACTTTGACGATATGGTCTCTTTCACTTTCACAGCTCCTGACTACAATCATGCACTCAATGAGAGCTTCTCTGTCGACTCCATCTTCGAGGTTCTTATCATGATGTCATCACAATCTTTTATTTTTATTTGTGAACAATTTGCTTTGGCAGATTGTATGTCCGTACTTTTGTTCTCTGTTTTTGTTCTCCATTTTCGATTGCAATGAATGCGTGAATGAAGCATCTTTATTGTGTGCTGCAGCCAGTGGCTGGGTTAAAATATAGAAATACTAGGCTTAAAGCAAAAAAAATGTACACTCAGTTATTAATTAAAGTTAGTCGAACAGTGTGCTGAAAAGGATTTGACATATTTAGCTGTTAGTGTACTGTTTTTGGCAGTTCATATATTAGAAGGGCTGTTCTATAGCCAAGCATGTATCTTAATACCTTATGTCACTCGAACAGCAAGAAATTGCCAAGAATGCTGTTTATTGCACAATTTTTACGTGGCAACTTTTGATGGATGTTGTTGCTGTTTACTGTTTTAACATTACTTTTGAACAAGTAAGCCATCTTACCAAGACTGTTGGCATCTTGACCTAGTTGCTGAAAGACTACAAGATGATGTTCATACGAACACAGAGTCAGTCTGATGCATTTCGATAGTGTGCAGTATATTTCCATATAAATATTAAACAGTGAGCTGTTTAGACTAGTAGAAAAAAAAACAAACAGCAGCAGTGTTATTGTCATTCTTCACTATTATTATAACTAAACAAAAATTTTAACATTGTCAGTCACGTGACCATTTAATTCATCACCAGCGCTTTACTATAATATGGTGGACCATGCATCTCTCTGGCACCGTTATGGAGATACGGTGCCTTGAAGATAATAACCTTTTGGGGTCATGTGATGTCATGCAAGAAAGCTTGATTGTTTGAGAGTTGAGTGCAAGCAGTGACCATTCGACTCACAGTGGGTGACTTTCATGGGTGGTCCATAGTGACCATGCGACCGTTATGAAGATATGGTGTCTCAGATGTTGGATGCATGAACACACGCACGGATGCACGCACAGATGCTCAGGTGATTTTATAATCTTGCCAATGCTATGCATTGCATTGGACAGACAAAAAGCACTGGCTGTTAACAGAGCCAGCCATTCAGCTGACATGGTTGTGTGCTAGCTTGATTGGGTTTAACCGTTATCAGCTGAAAGTGCCACAGAGGTGGTGAGTGAGTTTCCCATACAATGGGCAGTATTATGCAAAAAACTTATCCGGCCACCATTAACACAGGGCTGCACTACATCTGTGCATGTGTAGGACGTAGTGATGCAGATGCTGCAGTATTATCCCAATCTTCTGACAAGTCAGCCTCCGCCTCCTCTCACCGACGCCGATTTCTCTCGTCTCCCATCAGTCATGGTGTCTTGTGATGCATTGGGTTTGTGTTCTTATGATGAAAAGTTTCTACTGCATGCTGTATTTCGTAGTTTTTGTCCTAGAATTGTCCATCATAAGCAGCAATTATGTTGCATGGCACAGACGGGATCATGAAGACATGTAAAAAACATTCAGTTGGTTTTGCTGACAGCTGGTTTGTTCACTGTTGCATCCGTATTCTCAGACGTTAGGGTGCTATACAGATTTTATCATTATAAATGCATGAAATGTAATTGCTGTGACATATGAATGCTACAACATGTTTATTATCAGTACTATAGCATATCAGTTACATTTATTAGACATTTATGACAACTGTTACTCATTGCTTTGGTGTGTTGAATGAAACATTTTTTGTGTTAACAGCCCACAGTTGGAATGTATGAAACAAGAATACTATAGGCTTAGTTGAAAATACACTGTGTCTTAAAAAACATCCTGAACGTTTTCGATTATTACTTAAAGAAGGATTCTCAGATGTTAATAATTTTTGGTACGGATATTCCTGAGACAATTTGCCATTACATAGATGTTTAATTTCCCACCTCACCCAGAGTTTGTTTGTGCACTACCTGGAGAAATCAAAACTAACAAAATATTGCTTTTTTACCCAATGCAGTCCTATTGCTTAATCAAAGTAACGCATAAAAAACATATTTTGTTAACTTTCTTGACATTTTCACTGACATTTCATCCAATTATTTCATTTTTTAACTGCCTACAGCAAAATAGCTTGAAGTACAGGTGCACAGGCAAGAAGACGCTTTCTCCATTCATTTTCCCCAGGTAGTGCAAGAACAGAAGTTGGGTGAGGTTAAAACTTTAACAACCATTTAATAGGCAGTGGAGTCAAAAATACTTAGACCAAACTTATTAAAATCTGATGGTGTTTCTTCAAGTTATGATCGATAATGTTGTGGATGTTATTTTTCATGTTTTTGCATATTTCAATGCATATTTCGCTTGGTCTGCCTTCCCTTGGTAGTGCAGAAACAAACATTGGGTGAAGTGGGAAGCTGAACGGTTGTGTGATGGCAAGTTGTGTCAGGAATATTCACACCAAAAATTATTAGAATCTGATAACTTTTTTGAAGTTACAATCGAAAATGTCCGGGATGTTTTTTGGAGACTCAGTGTAGTAAAAGCTAGTTTTTTCACTAATCTGTATGCTTAACATAACTTATATGGCAGTGCCTGTGTATTTTTGGATGTTAGGGTGCTATACAAATATTATTATTTTTCATTGTAGTAGTATTATTACAGAGAAAGATCGTGTTATGGTGGCATCAAATGTACAAGACAACTGCTAGGGTGTATGTTCAGTTTCTGTTCAGTCACTAAGCTTATGGTCGGATGTTGTTCGTTCATAGGTGAGGAAACTTCATGTTCAATCTGCCTGTGTCAGTTTGAAGACTCCGAAGAAGCCAAGCTTCTGCCCTGCCAACATATGTTCCACACTCTCTGCATTCGGACCTGGCTTAACAAGGTTTGTCTTGAAATGTTTCTAAAGAAAGCAGTATAAAATATATGAATGCTGGCACATATGTTTATCAGCAGTGGAGCTGAATCTGGTGCTGGTGCATGAATTAGCATATAATATCTGGTGAAAGCATCTGGGGCCAAATTTTCAAAACTTTCCTAAGACACTTTTCAAAGATTTTCCTATGTGAGATGATTTAAGAATTCCAAAGAAGTTTTTTCAAGTTTTTTTACACTATTTCTGTGCGTCTCCAAAGAAGTTTTTCTTATCTTTGTAAACTATAATGTAAATTTTTTAATGACTCATACAAGTCTGTTGCGGATATGACGTCATTGTAATTTGTGACGTCGTAAAGCACTAAACCGAAATGATTTGGAGCCCTAACGCAAACAGCATAAAATCAGGCTCACTGTTACATGACAATTTTCCAGTCTGTAGCTGGATTTGTAAAAGTCAAGCCGCGTGGAATCTAATTTTGTGAAAACCCTGACAAATACGCATATGAATTTCTTATTTGCGTATGTGAATATACGATAGCTTAAGTTTGTGCTAGCTGCAAATAAAAGCATTTGAGTGAATTATGGTTTCATGTAAAAATGAGAGGCGGTCAAAGATTTTTGAGTGTCAGTATATTACACAGAAACTTTTTATTGTCGATACATCAGTAAAATGTACCTTCCTTGCAAATTCATGTAAGCAGCTTGTGGAAGTGATGTCATAGTAATTTATGATGTCATAAAGCATTAAGCTGAAATGATTTGGAGCACTATCGCAAGCAGCATTTGAATCAGACTGGTAGGTTCATGAAACTTTTTCAGTCTGTAGCTGGATTTTCCAACTTGAGGCTTTATGGTATCTGATTTTATGAAAGCCCTGACAGATACGTTTATGAATTTCTTATTTGGGTCTGTGAGTATACTATAGCCTAACTTGTGGTGGCCGCAAATAACAGCATTTCAGACAATTATGATGTAATGCCAATATTTATCAGCATCAGAAAGGTTTTATTGAAATTATTACTGTTAATTATATCAGTTGTGTTAATGAAAGGCCAATCAAAATTTGTGACTAGTTACATGGGCCTCTGATGGGCAAGGGGCTGGGAGTGAGCCCCACGCCATAGTCCCCTAATTTTTAGCACTGCACCTTAGTCCAAAGTCTACGATTACCCATCCGGCTGTTCATGACTACGACTTATTACGTTAATGCCCAGTTTTTGAAACGAGGGGTAAACCAGGGGTAACTCTCGATTAAGGATTATCTCTGGGTTAAGCAAAAATTGCATTTTTGCAACTGCTAATTCTGGTTTAAACCAAGGGTAACTCGCCGAAAGTTAACCTCGCATCATTGGAGGGTTACCCCAGTGGTAAACAAGGGGCAAACTCGAGACAAGCAAAATGGCTGACTATTTCGATGACAATTCGTCAATCTATTCTGCTCTCCAGTAATATTAATAGCAAATTTCAAGTTACAACTGATTACGTTGATAATAAAACATAAATATTATGTGCAACATCATTATTTTAAAATGACGTTTAATGATATGCTAATACGCTTATTTCGTTTAACATCATTTTTGTTCAACATCATGATTGAGATTGCTATAATGTCTGCAAAAACATTTTGTGGTTAGCAAGTTGTTGGTTGCAATGTTTAAATAGCATTTTCTGTTGGAGCCATTCACTAGGTGGCAGTGCTAGAAACGACCAAATGATAAATCTGCGATAAATCAACTCAGCATTTCGCCAAGTCACGTGGTCATTATCGACCAATCAGATGCCGGTTTACAAAGATTGCCAAGTTACCCCGGGTATAAACCTGGAGTTACTAACTCCAGGTTAGCCCTCGTTGCAAAAATGCAAAAAGTTACACCGAGATTTAATCCCGAGGTAACTCTCTGATCTCAAGGCAATTAATCCGAGGTTTACCCCTCGTTTCAAAAGCATAAGACCACTATGCATTCAGTGATAACTATTATCTGTTTTGAAATCTGAAATTCGATCATGGTGGTGTCTGCTATTCATGATGATGAATGACTAAAGCCTTTTTCGTTGACACTAAAAATCGCTTCTATTTAATGCTTTATGACATCATAAATTACAATGACATATCCACAGCAGACTCGGTAAAGTATGTATGTTTCACTGATGTATAGATTGAGGAGAATATTCTTGTCTAATATGTCGAGGCCCAGAAACTTTTGGGATGATCCTCGTATGTTATAATAAATATCTGGCATGTGTTGGTGCAGGCGGGCACGTGTCCGGTGTGTCGTCAGACTGTTGTGATGAGTGATTCGGCTGCTGACCTGACCAGTCGTCATGACAACGATGACAACAGTGATGATCTAATTCAGCACTTGTGATGTGATGTGCCAGTGACGTTACTTATTTTCTGTGTTGCTCTGCATCAAAAACTTATCACATTCTGTTAAAAAAAGTTAAAAGTTTAAAATATTTTTTTGTTTGAAATTTGTTTTTGCGTATAATTTCGTCAGTAGTACTGTGGACCAACAATTTTGCCATTTGGTACATTTAGCATTTTAGTTCAAATGCATTGAATGTGACTGATACTGAGTGTCAGATTTTGAAGTTTACCAAACAAGATACAGGTCTCTCTGAAATAGCCAGAATTACTCATTCATCATTTTTTCTTTAACCGGCCCAAATGTTTAATTTATTTTTGTATTTGGGAACGTGCCTAAGCAAGAGTGATGTAAGCTGTTGGCCCAAAATAAACTTTTCAAAATTATCGGGGGGACAGTACTTTTGATTTGCCAGATGCCACGCCATCCACGTTGCCTAACTACAACACTGTAGGATATGCCTCTTAAAATTAACAATTTAACACCGAAGTGTTGATGGAGTAGCAATTGATGCAGCATTGATTCGGATTGATTGCAGACGTTGGTTGTTTGCACATTTGCTACATTGAGTTGTTAGGCAGTTTATTCGTACTCGTGCGTTCTGCAGCTTGTTTGCCAGAGTCCAGCCTGCAGCGGAGTTTGATTTACGCTTGTGGTGGCCCTTACCATAAATGATGGAAACCCCCTTTCTTGGAATACAACAAGTGACAAGTCATATTTTCATTCATCCATGTGGGTCCCCCTCTAGTCATGCAGTAAGCTGCCCTTTTCACCCATTCTTAAATCCGGCCCAATATGCAAACGGCTTTAATATTATTTTGAGCATAGCTTGCTGAACTTTGATGTTTTTGTTGCCTCAGTTTCAGCTTTGCAGTTATAATGTGATACTTGTGATATTTTTTTGGTATTACGTGCATTAGCCAATTATTGACTGGATAAATCTTTAGAACAACGTGTAAATTTTGTGATAGTGAAGACTTTTCAATAAGTAGCTGTATGAAAGTAATTTTCCGCTATGCCATTCCTGTTCTTTATTTGGCATAGGGACCTGTCTGTGGTTGTATTTCTATTTTTTTGTGTTTGTTTATTCATTCATTTGTTTAAAAGTGTTCAATGCTGTTGTTTGAAGAAAAGCAACCAATTGATACGCATCTTATCTTGTATGGTTTTTCAACATTACGAGTCATATGATGATTTGATTTTATAGCGATCTGTAAAAAAATAACTGCTTTTTTATAAGCGCCCACATGGGCTGCTGCTGCTGTCTGACAGCTGTTAAATTGTGAGTGGCAGCCTGGCAGTCAGACAAGTTGGTGACTGATCAGATTCGGCAAAGTTCATAGTTCTAAAGTTTTACCTGCATCTGAATGCATGGAATTTATGGAAAGGTCAGTCCTTTCAATGAATGAATTTTCCTTTTGAGTTAAACTTACTTAGGGTTTAAGGACACGTCGTACAGTGTAGGTGTTTAGAAGCGTTTCTAATAATTCCGCATCCACTGAGAGTGGGGTGGACTTGTTGTGGAAATGACCTATACTGTGTCAAGTGGGACGTTAAACCCTACTCACTCACTGTGGAGGTGGCCAGTCCGGGGCATAGCCTTGGCCGCAGACGCTCTGTGGGCATGAAATAACCTTGAAAAATGCATGCATCTTAGCGGGGAAGAATTTCGGTAGTACTGCACACATACTGCACACATTTATAACATACATGTTCCATACTGCATACGCAAAGCAGAGAGTGACTTGGCGTCTTGAGGTGGGGATACCCCCCTGAGTCCGCCGTTGACGGGCGTCGCGCTATTGAAATATTTGGAGGGCCCGGGTGGGAAAATGTCACGGCCCGACGATGGAGGGACCCAAGGTCCCGAATGAGGCGCGAGCTACGTAGCCGATCCCCAGTATGGCCATGGGAACCTGGGGCATAGCCCCAGAAAAAGTTTTTAAAAATCAGCGTTGAAAATGCACATTTTGCCCCTAGGGATATGGTCTGATGAGGGGCGCCGTGGTCCTTTCCCAGTATGGAGGTTCGGAGGCTATTCCCCCGAAAACATTTTCAAGAAAATTAATGTTGAAACTGCATATCTTAAACCACACGGCCTATCATTTAGGCTTACGCTGGCGTAGATCCGAGTAAGTTAATAAGGCACGGTTACATGGATAATAGGCCCTAAGACATTTGAAAAATTGCTGTGCAAAAATATTATGTTACAGCCATTCTTTTTACTGTAGGCCTACATTTAACAAAATGAACACCGCATTCCAAGTTTCTGCTTACTGGCATAGAAATTAGTATTCAGTTCATTTATTAAAATCGTGTATTTCGACCGCATTCCATTGCTGATTCATGGACTTGAGGCGTCGGTCGAGCAAGTGCGGCCGCGGCAGTGAAATTCGCCGCCGGACACAATTCCATGCAGACTCGTGCGACTAGACTGCACTACAGTCAGTAACGTACGTGGCGTCGTAACAGGGGGCAACTGCGACCCCCCCCCCGCCCGTAAATTTTACCGTAGCCTACTAGAAAATCTTTTTCTTGTCTGAATATGGGGCTTGTTTGCTGCGATAGGCCTACGCTGCATTGTCAGAGCGTGTGCGAAAAGTAATACATGTACAGTTCGAATTAAAACTAACGTTAATAACTTTTTGTTAGCGGATCAAAGTACAGAATATTACGTCACAGAGGAAGCATATGTGGTTTGCAAAGCCGTTTCCCATTGTCTATATCTTTTTCCTTTACGGAGATATTCGCAACCAAAGTTGTCCGAAATTTGTCGTTTTATCCCCGTTTTTGGGTAGAGGGGGAACAAAATGTCGGAAATTTGCAGCTCTGTGTTAAAAATTGCTACTCCCTGCTGCCAATTTTTTGAACCGACGACGCCCCTGACGAAGACTTACAGGCCGCCGTACCTGCTACGTCATCAGCATGCTTGACATGCTGTACGACGTTTCATTGTCATCGCGCACATGTGACGTCATCTCTGACTCATCGTCTCACATTGTCGCAGCCGCTGCAGCCGCCGACATTTCGCCGAACAGCAAACTTCTTTACGATCATAACCATCAATGAATAATACGACAGCGATGGCTTGCAGAAAACGTCATTGAGCCACTAAATGACGTGGGTGGAAAATTCGATCGCTGTAGGCCTAGCTAGGAGCTTTAAATGAAGAAAGATAAGTTGACATTCGCAAAGTCACTCATCTGACGAAAGCCGACGACGGTAGCAATACGCCTGAAGAAATTGAAACTTATTAAGCCAAAATAACCAAGTGAATATAAAGGATCGGCAAGCGACCGGAAGTCTGTAAGTTTAAGGCTTTGGTAAAACTGGAGTTATAAAATCAGTCAGTATAAGCTTACCGGTAGCCTAGTTGTGTTGTCACAGCGGTCAAATCTTGTGTTGTCACATCATGACTGCTCATATTAACGCATGAAGCAAAGCAGTAAATAAGTTAACGTCACTCGTGGATTAGGCACTGGCGTTAGATCAATTAGTGTTCGGTATCATTTATAACACGCTTATATAGGCCCTATCATTGCTCACGCTTCCCCCATTCACCCACACGCAGTTTCATTTCATTACCAATTCAGTTCAGATTAAACCGTGAGCAATAAAAAGTAGTTTAGCAGCTACATAGTTAAAGTGTGGTGTGGTTTAGTAATCGCGTCACTGCAAATTTTCCACGGGGTGCTCTAGTGAAAGATGATTTTTCAAATGTAGCGCATGGACAAAAGTTATTCAAGTCACTTTTTCATAGGCACACCGCGCGATGCACTAGCACTAGTGCCGCACCAGTGATCTCGCAGTGAAAGCTGATGTCTGGCTGACGTCTAAAAACGGAGATAAGAAGCGTCACCCTATGGGCGTTATGGCTCGCAAAGGACTTCGCGTTTTTACGCGTGAAAGCAGCTACTGCTTTCAGCGCGTCTTAGCCATCGCAGTTCTGTCCGTCCGTCTGTCTGTCACACGGGTGGATCAGTCAAAAGCGATGCAAGCTAGAATCACCAAATCTTCACCGTCGGCTGCCTGGAAGACTCTAGTTTATAGGAACCGTAAAGCTTTTCCATAAATTCGAAGGAGGTCACCCGAACGAAGGCGCTAAATGAGAGGGAGGTGGGCAAAATTTGCGATTTTTTGGCCAATAAGTCGCTGTACCTCAGTAACGGTGCGAGATAGGGCCTAGGTTACTATTAATCACTAATAGGAAGTCGTACACTGGCTCTCGATTGCCGCCGAATTCAATGACCTTAAGTGACCTTAAACGCTAAAATATGGTTTTTTGTGGATTTTTTTGGCGATTTTGGGCTGCAACACAAGTCTATATCATTCACAAGGTGGCGCCAGGGAACTATTGTCATGCGATCCAGATAGAGAATTTGGTATTTGTATATTAACTTAGCGTGAACACCCCAATTTTTAGCTAAACTACTAAACCGGAACTGCTGTAGGCTTTCGCGCGTATCGTGAGCATTAGCTCAAATTTCTTGTTAATCATCTGGTAATTTGTAGTGCTGCACGGCAGAGTCGAGCGCAAATAAACACGTGAAAATCAGTTCGCACGAGTCACGCATGCAAGTAAATAGCGGCGGCAGACCGGAGTAGGTAATAATAATTACTGATGATGCATCATCATCATCATCATCGTTAGCAGTGCGCGTGAGTTCACTCGCAGGTGCGACGGGCTGCTGGTGCAGTCACCGGGCTCATGCACGTGCTTGCTGCTGAGTGTGTTTACAAGCCTCCGATCGACTCGCTTAGCCTATATAAACTGCCGCTCGCTGACGCAGCGTAGCATATTATAACCACCCGATCACCCGATCGTCACTTTGTATCTCTCGATCGGATGCGAACGAACAAAACTGCAATTTACTATTTTGGTACTTAGCGCTAGACAAAGTGAACTCTGCGTACCGGTAAATTGTCGGCCAAGGGAACTTTTCTGCCTTAGCTATAATGGACTAATCGTCCAAATACGGAAGTAGTGTGAAAAGGATCACGCGAATGTCTCGACACTGAGTTCCACATCATCGGGCCGGTAACAGAGAAGGCCCA
>Ga0209367_1004979_pt1 | contig 18411 bp, 17 predicted proteins | sample WorMetLIZISLAND2_FD_187412 | JGI IMG/M metagenome (GOLD analysis project Ga0209367, IMG submission 187412) | Marine gutless worms symbiont microbial communities from Max Planck institute for Marine Microbiology, Germany - Olavius geniculatus... ... | reverse complement strand
AGGGCAGCTATTCAGCAACTTACAGCACCGGTTGTGACAAACCAGTTTGTACTCGCGCCACGCTATGACGTCAGCATTACATCACAACTAGCAAAGAATATTTAACTAACAGCCATATTTTGTCCACATGTTTTGAATTAGCATTTCTTCAGCTACATCTGGTAAAAATTTCGTGTAAATCGATCATCATTTGAGTGAATTATGAAAGAAATAAAAAGGGTGCCCGTTTTTTTGAAACACAGTGTATATTGTGATATTGTGTATCTGTCTGTTTTGTCTGCCGTTAAGGCAAATAAACGTGTTCATTAATGGCTCGTAACACACCCAGATGGCTTAACTGCCCACAGATATAGTCATCAATAAAGGTTTCAAATGAACCCGACATAGAGTAAGTTTGATGTTAGCGAAAAGCACATTACCACTGCATCACGCTAGCAGGCAGACCAATCATGTTTAGTTTGACAAAGAGCTGACAGAGTGATAAATACCCGTGTTTGTTCACGACCGGATTCAACCACGAGGCGATCGACCCTCGACGGATTCTGAGGTAAACTTGGCACTGACAGATTGTTGTCACTTGATACCAGCTTGCCAGGGTTCTGCCTTGCAAGCTCCGCCTCCGTCTAGAGCCAACCAATTACAACACTCCCTACAAACTCCGCCTACCAGTAACTGCAACTGCTAGTACTTGCAAGCTCCACCTCCTTCTAGAGCTGATCAATCACAACGTGCCTTAGAAACTCTACTCATCTATAGGTTAATCACTTTCCAGAGCACGTGATTCCCTGATTTCCACACATTAGGCAAAAATTCATCGATACACAGTCTAATGCTATGGTCGACAGTCATGGATTCATGCTAATTAAAAACAGGACATGTAGCTTCTGTGCTTTCAAGATTCATCGCTTAATAAATTGTGGCTGTAACAGTGACAGAATGATATATAGACGTTGCAAGTAAAAAATTATCTTGAAATAAAATGTGAAATAAAGACGGTACAGTGCTTATATGCCTAATGTTTACAGTTTCAAACATCTTTTTTTCCAGTTTCCCCTAACTTTTGCTTCTAGCTGTTGCTAATAATATGACAACAACTATCAGGTCACACAGCCCCGTCTGTTAGGTGATGAAGAACGTAAAATTTTACAACAATGACTGCTAAGCAACAAGAGATCGATGACATCAATACAAAATGAAGAACCGACAAAATGTACGACCTTCTTGCGTTCATTCTCAAGCTGCTTAAACTGCTCATAAGTCTCCTCTAGCCTCATGTGCAACTCATTTGCAGGTCCAGTGCGTCTACATGCCAAAAACAGCTAAAAATGAATTTTATAATAGCATATAAACCCAGTTTTCTGGATGTGAGACATACCCCATCTCCATTCTACTCCAAATATGAGGGCGTTCTGCTGACGTTACGCATGCAAGACACTTTGCTAATTTAGCTCATTATTTGTGCAATAACTTTTGAGGTAGCCCAACTTATATAACCATATTTTTTCTCATGTAAGCTAATTTTTAGCGTATTCATTACGTCTGAGTGCTTGTCAGATACTTTAACAAACACTTTATAATTGAGCATTACTTAGCATACATATATGAACAAGAACTAAACAGCAGTAGCCGGTATTTACTGTGAACACAAAACTAAAAAAACAAACACGCATAATTTTACCCTAGATAATTCAACAGCAAAGTTATTACCTGAATGCTCTGAACGTTGGAACAAGCTGTGGCACTCCGAATGCTGACATGGTTGATATATCATAGGCCACCGGTCCGGCAGGTCCAATGAGCAACGGGACTTTCCCAGCAGCCATGAAGGCGGAATTCCCCAGCGTTGGCTCACACGCAAACACCGCTGGATGCTGCGAAGACCAGAACGGACCAGGTAGTCGTGGTGCCGCACTACCTGGGGATGGGTGTCCAGCACCCAGCTGCATGGCAAGAATCCTTGACAGATACTGCTGCCTTGCCTGCTCTGCCGTTAGTCTTTCGTATGCTTCCTTCTGACTCTCCTTCGACGACGACTTTGGAGAAGTTCCAACCAATGGAAAAACTGGCGGCATCATGTGGCTAGAGCCAATCACGTGCCTGGCAGGTGGCCTCTCGTGATAGCCAGTGTCAGTAGCAACCAGACTTGGTTTCACCTTTGACTGTTGGAGATCGACTTGAAGTGGACCACAGGTACTGCTTGGTGCCCTTCCATCAGAGCTCTGTTTCCAAGAATCGGAAAGGCTTGACCAGTTATGCTCCAAACTCAGATCACTCAGATCGGAGAACATCTGGTTCAGCTCCGACGTGGCAGCAGGGCCGACTCGACGATGTGAACTTGACATCCAATCCTGGAAAGAGGTCGACGGTGGAGTGGACCATGTCTTATCAGTCCGCATGTCATCCACACCGCTCCATCCACCAGGACTACCAGATCCTCCAAACTGAGACCTGAATGGCGAGTACCCACCGGGTGATGCAAACCGATCCTTCCCGCTTGACAAGTCACTGTCATCTGTTCGCTGTTTCGGGCGCGCAATGGCGCCAGCTTCTACTGGCGACAAATCTCCAAAGCCTGAGTCGTTAGTGACACCTGCCAAGATAAGACATTTATTAGAAATCATGCACAATTGTTTGAAGTATTCCACAAAACAATATAACAGTCCATCATGGAGTAGGCAATCACAAACTATCTGATGGGGGTGAACAAGCCAGGAGGCAAACGACCCAGAGGGTAAATCATCTAAGGTGTGGGAGCATATCAGCCAGGCACAGGGGGCAAATCACTGAATCAGCCAGGGGGGGGCGAAAAAGCCAGGAAGTGAATCAGCCAGCGGGCAAAACGGCAAAAGGGTAAAAAAGCCATAATTCAAGCCACATACCACATCCTATGATAGCCACACCCAAAAAATGTAATGATGTCAGGGATTTGCCTGCTTCCGTAATACCACCCTATTTGTTTAATTCGTCCTGCGACACTCATGATTGACAGGTCATTTATTTGTCAGAGAATTGGTTTAATTAGCGTGTGAAAACTGTCACATAGTATTGGACCGAACTACAACGCGTTAATCCGCCGGAGTCCGTGCCTGGAACATCAGGATGCCACTCGACAGATCCCTACGCGACCAGACAAGGGCGAAGCAGCGTGTTTGACCGGTAGTGGTCACACCTTCTCCGATGTCCAGAGTGTGAACAGTGTGCACGTGCAAAGTGCAGTTTCTGTTCTGTCAGAGAGAAGTCCGCACTGTAGTGACGTTTAAACAGTACTTTTAACAAAATAGTCGCCTGTAAATGAACTGTGAACTGGTAAGCGCAGTGAAGTTAGCAGGAAAAATTGCAAAGAAGGTGAGAAGTCTGCAGATCCGTGATCCTGGCCAGTGACGCAGCTGTCGAGTTCTCCACAGTCCGCAATCCTGCCGACTCAGCGACCGACCCGGCACAAGCGACGCATCCGAAGTCTTCCGTGGTTCCCTTGCGTGAAGTATATCACGCAAGGTGTTACGGTGTTTTTTGGGCCTGAGTGTGTCTGTTTGTATTCACCCTGCGTGGTGCAGACATTTCAGTAGAGCAGTGATTGCTGCAAGAAATCCCTTTTCTATCTGTGACCTACCTACTGTTTTCGTTGTTGTTGTATATAGCTGTAAATAAAGCTTATATTCAACTCGATCGTTCTGACGTAGGCAGCACACAGTAGGCAGCTCTCAGAAATGATGAACGAAATGCAGACATAAAGCCGAAATGCCAATATGTGTCATAAACTGAGTCAGTTAGTCAAACCTGTCGGCCGATCGGCGAAGACTTCGTGCATAAAGCAGCGCTGGTAACTGCCGTACGACGTCGAGTTGCGGTCTGACTGACAACCAGGTGAAGCATTGCTTTCCACTGTAGCAGAACACGACCAGATGTTGTCTAACAGACTGCCCCCTGGTGAACTGCACATGCAACACACACAGGTGGAGGTGGTCCATAGCTAGATTTTTCTGAGGGGAGTTGAACACCACTGCTGCAGTCATTCAAGTCAAGTCAGGGGCTTGACGTGTGACATTAGATCCCCCAGTGGCAAAACTTCAGCCTTAGGTGCATTTCATGATACGTCATGCATTACGAGCTCCAAAAAATCGCATCCGTGGTGTCGTGATTGATTACTTTTGTTCAATTCTTCTGATTCCGATAATTGGAGGAGGGGTTAAAGTAAACCCATCAGATTCCGGGTTCAATCTAGCCAGCCTTGGTTATGGGACTGGAATACAAAGCACATGGTATTATAACAAGATACGGCCAGGTGATGTCCACCTGGTGTACTGCACATGCAATACACAGCAGCATACGGCAGTATTATAGCAGGACAGATGAAACAGGATCAGTGGCATACTTAAAGGTCCATGCCCATGGTCAAACTCACTCGCTCAATTTCTGTAGATTTAAATTAGACATTTAACCTTGCATATATAATATGTCGATTTGAGCTTCATAAATATATCAAATTAATGTGTGATTTTAAACGAAATGCGGCATTACGTTACGTTATGCGAAATATTCCAATCTATCAGTGGCCACGGTGACGTCATGAGCCTAGCCCATATAGATCATGAATATTAATGGCCTAGCCGACGACATCATCATTCTAGGCTAGGCCATTAATATTCATGACGTCTATAGGCTAAACTCATGACGTCACAGTGGGTCATCATGGCGGCACGTTTTCTACGCCGTTTTCGTAGATCGTCGACTTCAAAGGTAAATTTCTCCGTGTTGACAAAACGCTGGGCGCCGATATTACTGTTGAAGTTATCAGAAAATTCTGCACTTTCAGGAAAATGGATAAAATGTATATGTTAATTTTGGTGACCACGCACCTTTAACAGAAAGGGGCACAGTGCAAAACAAGAAAAACATACGCGCCTTTCTGTGTTTTCAGTTTTAAAAAAGTGGGCATGCTTGCTGCCTCCACTGAACATCCAAAAGCTGAGTTGTCTGACTATTGGTCAAAAATGTTATGCTTCAAGCAATAACAACGATATGGATCATCCAGATGACAAAAACAGCAACTGAGCAATGCAGTGACAATATAATAACCACGCACCCATCAAATGAAAACACGTCGGACGTGCACGACTGTGATTTGCCGCTGACGTCACTCAGCTCGACATGATCCCATTGGTCGACGTGCCGCATGACATCACCAGCCTCGTGCCCAACGGCAGCAGCCGACGACGATAGCTCAACGTCGGTGCTGTCGTCACGAAGTATTTTAGTCACGATGTCATCAAGTGCAGGAACACTCAGCGAAGGGTTCCGCAGAAAACTCCATTTGTCAACGGCCTCTGACTGTGACTGTTCAGGCAAATCAGCCTGTCGGCCAAAGCCCTGCCAGCACAATGTAAACTGAAATAGTGTAGTAACAGAATTTGTAGGCAGAACTGATTTACTACAAGCAACTCCTACTGCATCTTAAACACATTTCTGTATATATATATATACTTACTGTGTCCCCAAAAAGAGTCTACCGGTACAGTTTTTCCTGAATAGCCTTATTAATTTAGACTTCTTTGTACAATTTTTTGGCATGCCTTATCCTAATGATAAATTTTACTGAAAATATCTACAACTTACCTTCATAATTTACTTTTCATCAAGTGCTGCCACTGCAAATGCCACCTTCGTAGAAAAGTGGCATCTGATTGCACCTTTGTAACATGAAAAAGGGCAGTCGTTATCAAATGGAATAAAAAATTTAATAAATTGAAAACATAGAAATAAAATACTTTTTGTATGCTAATGGGATAGTCCAACATAAAAGATGATTGATTCTCGATGATAAAATCTGCCAACCTTTTGATACCAATAAACAGATTTTGTTTATGTTACCTCAGTGATCGTTTACACTTGGAGATATTTATTTTAGTCCACCTGGATGCGATGGCCTTCAGAGCGGGCTAATGTTTTACTGCAGATGTTTTATTCTTTTTGTCAATGCGAGATTTGCCAACGCTGATCAGTACTAGGCCGAATTTTATAATACCGGTCCAAAATTTCGGGGGAAGGCCCTCCCCAAAAAAATTTTAGGGGCCAAAAACATGCAAAATTTGGCCCGATTTTGGACGACTTCAAAGTCTGGCAGTGAATATCTCCGAAACTGATGAAGATATTCAAAAATCAGACAAGTACATTTTGTACCACGATTCCTCCCGCATTGGGAGAAAGCTCGGTGAACTTTGGTCCACTAATCACAGAGATTAAGTGGTGAAATCGTACCCAACCAAATTGACTTTCTCAGAACACCACACTTCTGCCCCTAAAGGATGCTGCACCCCCAAATTTTTACATGCGGTAGAAAATTACCAAGTCTTACTAGCACACCCCTCACTAGGAACGAAAGTCCCCTTACATTTTTCTTCAAAGGGGGTCAAAAATTGGCTCAAAATGTAGCATAATAGCCGAAAGAACTTTGGAGCCTGAAGAAGTAGCTTCATGAAACTTTGCCAAGTGATGTGTTGCTCGATGGGGGTGATAACGCAAGTACAACTTTTATAGGGCACTGCCCCCTTAAAATTTGAGAGGGCAAAAAACGTCCAAAATTTAGTATGTTTTGCAACAACTTTCAACTTTGACTGCAAACATCTCGGGACTGGATAGAGATATAGACAAGCGGTAAACGGCGTTATCAACCGCAATCTCTCATACACTGAACAGAAAATTTGAATTTGGTGAACTTTGGTCCACTAACACCAGAGATTATGCGGCTAATGTTTACCACCTTAAGTTGACGGTGCGTGTTTTGTGTACGATGATGCATTTGAGTGCAGGCCACGTGACTATGCTACCGGGATAATTTCATCCCCTCTAAATTTTCTTCCAATCGGACTTAGGGTGCCGAGCGGACTCACGTTGGGTTTTGCCCCAAATTTCTAGTTGTTATTTATTTCATTAGTTATTCTATTTGTAATATTTTTTTGTTCATTAGATGAAAAAAATAATGAATGCATTATTTTTGCAATCTGATGTTGTATATTTGGGAAGTTGATATCGTACGAAGCTGTAAATGACAAAATTGTCATGGTTCAATGATTTCATCAGCCAATTTTACACGACTACTAAACCACGTCCACAAAAATGGGTGCCGGACAAAATCGATCATATGTCAGCTACTTTGAACTCAATGTCTCTCAACGGTGACGGTTGGGTAGCATTTCGCCTAACCCTTTTTTTGATAGGCGGACCAACAACAACGACTTGCTTTGTCGTTTTTTGCCTCTTTGACAAGCTCTGTTTTGTCGTTAATCATTTTTTCTGTACCATTTTTTTTGCCGACCGTAAGTAAGTATACGACGGGTGTCGTCTCATTTCGTCCAATCTCATTTCGCGTCGTATACTTACCCTAACCCTAACCCTAACCCTAACCCTAGTTCGACTTCGGTTGGGGCTCTGCAGTAAACCCAACTGGGGAGCGATTAGGCAAAATGAGATTAAGCGAAATGCGGTTAGGCGAAATGCTACGACACCACAGTGACTGACGACCTGTGTTTGTGTGGGAAAGGTAGATGCACTCCAGCCGGTGTTGATGGTTAGCTGTCCAAGATGACCACCACCATCAGCACCTCCAGAACCCCATGTTTCATCACCATGGATACGATACTCAGAACTTAATGCTGGTGGCCAGCGACCGCCAAGACCACCGCTACTTGGCATCTGAACATAAGATATTTCTTATTAATCAGAATGCAATCATGAATGGGTGAATAGCTACCAGAAAGCAAGCACAAATATCAGTGACCGACAATAAATCAAACACAATAAAAGACAAGCTAGTCACTGGCCAAGACCAGTGTCATGAAGAAAACTGAATAACTGCAGTCAGAAAGCCCATGGATCTGAAATACTCCGTGGATCAGTTCACATTCCGCATATATCTGTTCGGTATAGTGTAAAGGGTCCGGACTGCTAGCCTGTGCATCTTGACATACTGGTAAAGGTAAAGGTAAAGGTTGTCAGTTTGTATAGCGCATCGTCGTGTACGACGTACACCTCTAATGCACTTTTCGTCACTAACCAGAGCCGCCGATCGCACAGCCGCCGCGTGCAGCCTGCAAACACAGGCTGGCGCACTGGCCAGCCAGGCAGCCCAGTCAGCTGTACAAAGGTCCCCACCTTCCGTAACCCACATAATGGGTTACTACTCATTTAACCGACCCCGGAGGGATGGCAGGCTGAGTTGGCCTTGTTGGTTGACTGACAGCGGACGCCGTACCTACAAAGTGGTCAAGCGGCCATCCATCAGTCTAGCGCAGGATAAGAAAAGTCCGCCGGCCAGAACCGACGTTCTAACCACTATGCTACGCCACCGACTGGTCTTCATATTGTCTTTGGCATGAGTTTATTTATGGCATAAACAACAAACATGGTTTACTAGATGTAGGCCCCACCCAAAGTGTCCTACTACTAATGCCACTATGACTACTACTATTACTGTACAACCTGTTCTGACACATGGCTAGTGGTCAGCTGCTCACTCTCGTCCAATGGTGCTCCGTGTTGACTGTCTGTTATCGTACTCCACGTCTGGGTCATTGCAGGTGAACCAAACCCTACATCACTATCAGTCTCACACATTGGTGACCGTGGGCCTTGTGGTGACGCCCACAGCGGATTACTGCCATAGTCCAATGGGTGCCAGTCTGTTAGTGTCTCGTCATCGTCAGTCGCAGGGCGAAATCGCTCGGCAAGCGGCTGCAGCATGTTGCACTGTCCAGTATCTTTGGGCAGAAATTGTGATGACGGAAAGAATGGCAGAACACCCGGGTTTAACTGAAACTGCAAATACACACACACACACACACATGCTAGAGCTTGGAATCAAGATTTCTTTTCCACTCTACATGACATGTGGACATGTACTCGCATTTGTTGCATAACATTTGTGCACACATAGGTGCAGCTAGTATGAGGACTTGGGTAGAAGGCAATAAAATGTAAAGGGAAGCAGGCACTGGCACCTCCAATTATTAGTGTATTGGTCACCCTCAACTTCTGGAAAGTGAGTGAGTGAGTAGGGTTTAACGCCCCACCCAACACAGTATTGGTCATTTCGGGGACGGCCTTTTCAGGCAGAATACACACAAACACAATAATAGAATGGTAAGTTTAAACTTTACAATAAACAGAAAGTTTAACCTTTACAGAAACATGAAACACAAAAATACAAAAATGAGGTTAACCTAAAATTGTAAGACCTCCATTATACGAGTGCATATGTAACTAACATAATGGCAGTTCTAATAATCTTCCCTGTTATCATCCAGACAACTTCTGGAAAGCACTGCTATAAAAAGTAGAACTTTAAAAAATGAAAAAAAATTATTTCAATAAAATCAATGCACTTCTTTCAGTCAAAATGCATCAAAGTACATTTGTTAGCCAGGCTCTGCTGTGATCAGCTGGAAATGGAACTGAAGCACTCAGGTCCGGTTTTTCCATCGCCAATCAAATCAAATTTGACCTCCGATTTACTGATCTCCGATCAACTTGATGTTCAGAATTGATCGTCGATCAACTGTGTTTCGTTTTTCCATGGATTTTCGATCTCCAATTACGTGATCGGTGATTAGCTGATCCGCCATCAACTGAGCCTACTTTATGCCAATCTGATTGGCTGACAATGACCTTAATTTGCAGTGTTGCGCTAAATTACCCAGCATGCGCTGCGAGTGGACGCCGTAGCCAGTAAATGTCGTCATAGCAACAATATCAACAATATCGTCTGCTGTCAAAAATACGTTCTATTGCAAATCTATACGGGAGCGTCTATCCATTTTATTTCTTTACAAAACACCATGCACAGTATAAATGGATCAGTAGTGACTGATCGCCATGCCTGGAACTTCATTTTAATGCGTGAATTGCCGTTCTGACTGGCGACGTGAAGCGATGTTTCTGGTGCGAATAAGCAATGAACTGCAGATCGCCGCATTTAATCGTCAATTATCTGACTTGATCCGCCAACATTCAGCCATCAACTTGATGGGAAATTTTATGGACGATTAGTCGCTAATTGGCGATGAAAAAGTGATCATGGAGGTCCCGTTTTTCCATGCACATTTGATGGCCGATCAAATTGATCTCTGATCAACTTTGGGACTTGATCAGAGATCATCTCAATGATCATTTTTCCATCGCCAATTGGTGGCTAATCGTCAATCAAATCTCCCATCAAGCTGATGGCCGAATATTGGCGGATCAAGTCAGATAATTGACGATTAAACGCGGCGATCTGCAGTTCGTTGCTTCTTCACACCAGAAACATCGCTTCACTTCGCCGGTCAGAATGGTAATTTATGTATTAACATAAAGTTCCAGGCATAACGATCGATCACTGATCAATTTATACTGTGTACAGTGTTTTGTGATGAAATAAAATGGACAGACGCTCCCGTATTGATTTACGATAGAATGTATTTTTGACAGCAGACGATATCATTGATATCGTTGCTATGACGACGTTTACTAGCTACAGCATCCACTCGCAGCGCATGCTGGGTAATTTAGCACAATACGGCAAATCGAGGTCAGCTGTCAGCCAATCAGACTGGCATAAAGTAGGCTGAGTTGACGGCAGATCAGCTAATCGCCGATCACGTAATTGGAGATCGAAAACGCATGGAAAAACGAAACACTGTTGATCGACAATCAATTCTGAACATCAAGTTAATCGGAGATCAGTAAATCGGGGATCAAATTTAATTTGATTGGCGATGGAAAAACCGGGCCTGAGATGATCTCCAGTCAAGTCCCAAAGTTGATCAGAGATCAATTTGATCGGCCATCAAATGTGCATGGAAAAACGGGACCTTAGCTTACAGCACTCTCAGCTTCCCTAGCTTAAGAATAGTGGCATAGCCAGAGGATAGCGAGATACCGTCTTCCCAACTTTAGTAAAACTAACAACATGCATTTTCAGGATTCTTTCATGCCCAAAAATGTTTCTGGCCAGGGATCCACCCCAAACTCTGGTGGGGAGCTTACAGTGGTTCTCCAATGGTCCAACCCATAGCTGGTGGGAAAAGGGCTCTCCTCTCACCACCCCTTCCAAGAACTCCACCTCCACTTTTGGCCTTCAGCGGTTCAGCCTCAATGTTGGACTTCGGGCATGAACCCCCCCCTCCAACTCCAATTTCTGGCAACCCCCGTTGCAACACCCATGCTTGTCAATGGGCGAAAAGGAGAAAGGATGATACAGAAAATGAGAAAGAAAGCAGAGAAGAGACAGACAAGAGACAAAAACTGGCAGGAAAGTTGTCCGTTCCAACTTTCAGTTTATGGTGACATGCGTGCAGATGCATTTGGCATGGGAACCATAGAAAATATTCCACCACTTTACACTGCCTCTCAACAGTGGCAGTCTTAGGCCTGGGCTGCGGAAGGACACAACCCCCCCCCAGTTTTGTGGCCACCCATGATGCTTCATGATCAAATTTTGAAAATTCCATGATAAGCTTATTGATAAAAATGTAACCAGTGTTAAAATAACGAATAAAAATACAGACTATGCCTCTGAGCCTCTAATGATGTGTTTCTGCGTGCAAGTACCATAATCTGTGACGTATTGCAACTTATTAAGCTTCATTTTTTGGCAAAGATTTTTTCAATTTTCAAATTTAAAAAAAGTGGGCAAATTTGCAGCTTTCATTTCAAAAGCCAAAAATGTGTCAGCTTCAGAGGACTTCTCCTCCAAACCCCCTGACCAGGGGCTTTGCCCCTGGACCCACTGGGGGCTCCATCCCACACCCCCGTTATAGGCCCATGCTACTCTGCTCACCATTGGGCCGTGCCCCCTAGATATTGCGGGCTAGAACCGCCACTAGTGTGCATTAAAAAATAACGCACGTGTAAATTTGTTTAATTTATTAAATTCTGTGAAGCAAAAGTTCCGATATTCGTTAAATTGCAGTTATTTGACAATCGAACGAATTCAAGTAGACTAACTAAACTGTAGTTGCCATTCCATCACTACTGTAAATAAACATTATTCAGATGACAGGCTAATAGATTTCTTTGAAAGATGTGTTTCTATTTGCTTTCTAACTTTCTATATTCTACAGTCGTGGCCTCCAAACATCACGGGGCCCTGCATGGCTAACTTCCTCCTTACTCTCCCTCTTGACGGGCCAGGGTGCATTAATACGCATTCTAATTAATGCGTTTAAAAAATTAACTCTTCAACAGCTCTAATACTCGCACAATTTTTCTGTTTTGCATCTAAAAACTACAGTATTAACACAACAGTCAGCTGTTTCTTCACACAGAGGTAAAAACATCATAGAACCTAACCAACTAGATCATGTCTGGGCAGCTGTCAGTAGCTAAGATCAATTGGCCTAGTTTTGTGCTTGAACATCATTATAAATCCACTCACTCAAACTAAATACAAATGAAGTCCTACACTACAGCAGTATGGCATGTCTGTTGGTAAGGACGGCATTTCTTCCAGGAAACGAGGCAATAACCGTACAAAATGTCATTTGTAACCCGGGAAGTGCATGGCAGTTTGCCTAGGCCAGTGCCGCATGACGCAATGTCAACATTGCCGTCAGCTGATCGGCCCAACTACGCAGTTACGATATATCGCCAGATTTTCTGCGTTTACGCGTCCTTCGATGTTTTACCACGATGTTCGTGCAAAAGTCGACATTTGGTCACATTTAACCGGTGAAATTCTTCAGTGGTGATTAATAATTTGGAGATGATGATTGCGCACATAAACAAGGCGTAACTGCGCAACCATCGCCTAAACAAAGACGGCATGACAGTGCACAAATATTTACGCCGAAATTCGGCTAAGAAAAAGCGTCAAAATTTCGTCACCTTTGCGCCAAAATCAACGGTGCCGGAAAACTTCATGTCCAACATCAAAACGTATCAGTTTATTCACGCATCACACAAAACGCAATGTTTACCGATTGTTAATGCTCTGCCAGCCTAGAGCGGGGACGCGCCTAGCTGCCGTATGCAAATAGGCTCTTCTGGGAACACACTTTGCGTCATTTGCTATAAATAACAACAAATATCGGTAGTTCCAATTAACGGACTAGAGTCTAAACCAGACAAGAAAAGCAAGGATAGGCTTTTTTATAGACTAATCCGTCTGCAAAGCTTGATGGAAATTCGTGCACCGGACAGGTGCTTGACTGCCGGTAATCGGTATGCTACATGGTATGTTATCATATCGAAATTAAAATTATGACATTGACTCATCTCTAATTTTCCCTTTAAACCATTAAATATTCATCGCTGTCCACGCGCATTGATTACGAAGTCTTATACCTGTTTAAACTTCACATTTGATGGCCTTCGATGCCAAAGCTGAACTGCGAAAACATGGCTGGGAAGAAGGTAATACAGAACTAAATAGGCTTGGCACTTAAGCAATCAATAATATCTTCTTCTTCTTCAGTAGATGGTCAAACTTCAACTTTTTGAAGACTCCAGACCATGTCGGGTAGTTGACAGTGTGAAGGGTAGACGTGTTATGCCAACAGCGACAATGCCAACGTCTGTCGGCATGTCCCTCGCTCCTCACGGAAGGGTCGCGACGCCCTTTCACTAGTAAAGGTGGAGTACCAGACTGTAGATATATTTCATGGAGAGATACTATCCCTGAAGGATTCAGGGGTTGACGAAAGATAAATATACTGGCGGAAAAACCCCGACAGAGCTAGGCTATTGGTGGTAAATTACGGAACTTTCGTTCCCACGTACTTTCGCTCCCGGGAGCGAAAGTTCCATAGGTGGAACTTTCATTCCCAGGAACTTTTGCTCCTTGGTATTTTCGCTCCCTGGAACTTTTGTTCACTGGAACTTTTGCCCCCAAACAAGAATTAGTTTTATTTACATGATCAGCTAGTGGTATTTCCGCATAAGGCCTATTATTTCTCTCTTGATTTATTATGTAATGAATCATTGTAAATATAATTAGGCCAACTTTCCTTAATTATGGAATAGAATATGACCTGTAATCTATTTAAATATAATAACACGCACTGTGCATGGATGCTGAAGAGCTGCGCGAACGGTTTTCTCACAACCCAGAATGTGGTGTCCAAGTACCATCATCTGGCCTGGCTCAGAAAATTTAGCTGGTGATCAGTGGCCATGATTATGTGGCGTCGGTCATTAACGGTGACGTCCACCTTGACAAAGTCTTAATTTGCACGGTTAATTATTTCTTTGATACTCGCTAACCCATAACTAGAAGCTGGCTCGTTAAGGACCAAACAATAGGCGAGTGAAGCATTGCGGTTGTAAGACGCACAGCGTGGTGGTGGACCGTGGAGAATTATCAGCCAGCGCCACGTGCCGGCCTTCTTTGATTCCTGCTGCTTCGATCCTTGCTCACTGCAGGATTGCTGTGTGGCTGTGGTGACAGCAAACGTAGAGGGGAATAGCCTATGTAAAAAAGTCTGTATGTCTAGTGGTTGGAGCGCATTGTAGCCTAATAATGATAACTCGAACAGTAAATCAATCTCTCAGCACATCGTTTATTATGCAAATAGCAGCACACACATAGATATAAAATACACATCACAATTAATTTTACCACTATAACAACATCATAAGTAAATAACCAAAAAAATAAGGAGAGCAAAAGTTCCAGGGAGCGAAAGTTCCATAGGTGAAACTTCGCTGCCGGGTGCGAAAGTACGTGAGAACGAAAGTTCCTGTTACCATTGGTGATAACTGAAACTTTCGTACCCGAGAACTTTCGTTCCAGGGAACATCCTTCCTTGGAACTTTCGTTCCCTAACACTGATTATTATAAACATAGGCCTATACTGTACACAATTTTTGACGCGTTTTTTAAATTACAGCTATGCTGTAGGCGTCGATGCTCGGTGTTATTTTCCGCTCGCGGCGGACGGAAAAGTAAGCAAACATGAGGCTATTTTCCATCCGCCGCTAACTAAAAAGTTGACTATATGACGTTATTTTTCTTCCACCATGGACGTATGAAGATTGTGACTGATGGAAAATGACTGCTTAATTTTTTGGTATAATACAATAAGGCTGTGTATTATACCAAGAAATTGTGTCTTTTTCCATCAGTCAAAATCTTCAAACGTCCATGGTGGATGGAAAATAACGTCATATAGTCTACTTTTTAGTTGGTGGCGGACGGAAAATAGCCTCACGTTTGCTTGGTCTTTCGTCCCTGGTGATGGAAAATAGTGCTTGGAGCACATCGATTTCCGTCTGCACGGACGGAAAATAGCGTCTGCATGCTCTTTTTTCCGCCGTGGCAGATGGAAAATAGCCTCACATTTGCTTACTTTTCCATCCACCACGGACGGAAAATAACATTGATGGGCGTCGTTGGTACTATTGTCGTCTGTCTCTCATTCGTCCATTCATCTGTCTGTACGTAATGGATGTATTATGGATAAGTATTGGGTCATAGAGGAAAACTTTTTGCACGGATAATTAGTTCTGTGTCAGTGCTTTTTGCGTACAAAATTTCAGAGATGCAGTGCATGGGAAGCATTTTCAAATTTGGGGTTCAGGAGACGGGGGTAGGAAAATGTGCGTTTGTGCTTTTTTAGTTATTATTATATCCTGTTGAAACTCTAGCTATATACGTTTATAGCGAGTGACAAAAAATTGAAGCTTTTTTCGCTAAACTATAAACACTACATAAGGATAAGGGGTTCGCTAATTATGAATGTCAGGGAACGAAAGTTCCCGGGAACGAAAGTTCCAAGGGACGAAAGTTTCACCTATGGAACTTTCGTTTTTGGGTACGAAAGTTCCATGAATCCTATTCGTAATAAGCATGTGTGCAGATTTGGCAACGGGTAAAAGGTGGAGAAAATCTGCGGATGCTAAGTGCAGATGTATGGGTAGGACGAATGTGCGGATAACAGTTGTCACGTACATTACCAGTCATGAAAGTTACTGAGTTTTTCAATCATTTCCAGTAGTTATAATAGGTAATGTATTGCTTTGTAATTAACTGCTAAGTGGATGCTTTATAGGCAGCATTCGTTTGAAGTCTGCTGCAGTGAATTTCTTCACAGTTCACACACTCCATAGGCCTAAACAGTCAATAGCCTAATTCCGGGTTGCGAATTCATCTAGGCATTTACTCCGAAAACAATGGTCTGCTTTGTCACTTGACAACGACAACATACGACGACGGTGATGCAAAAAAAAGCGCATGACAAAGCGTGACAGTGATGCAAGACATCGACGTAAGACGACGACGCAATGTGTGACAACAACATGCAGAGACGATATACAAGGACATCGCGCGATGATGACGTTACTATCAGGGATGTGCATGAGACCTTATGAGCCGAAACGAGACCCGAGACCCATGTCTCCGAGACCCATGTCTCCGAGACCGAGACAAGACGTTGCAGCTTCCGAGCAGCTGGCCAAGACCTTGAAGCTCCTGAGAGTCTCGGGAGCTTCAGCGTCTCACGGAGACGTTTTCCGTGACGTATGGTGATTAGTGAAACACATTGACAATGACATTGACGATACGGATTAATTAACTCGCACCATGGTAAGCGGTTTCTGTTTGTGATATTGTGGGTTTTTGCACTTTATTCTGACAATTATCACTGAATAATTAACGGCTTGCACTATAAAGAATTGCAACTGCAGTGTTGTAGAAATGAGCCAATATGTTTATCGCAATTTGCAAGCAACTGAAATTAGTGAACTGCAGCTGATTATAGCCTTATACGTCATCTACATTTGGTTGATGGTATTCGTTCTGACATCATACAATTTATCTTCACGACGAAAAAAGACTGGCATGACATAATTCTGCTTTATGATATATAAGTAAATGAAAGAGTAAAAACACTGGAAAGGAATATGTCTAAGCTGCAAAATGTCATGCTGGTTAGTGTCGCTCTAACTGCAGCTACAGTATGCACGGCACGCGCCTGCACAAAACGTCTCGACAAGACGCAATGGCCTGAGACCCGAGATGAGACCTACTGGGCTGAGACCGAGACATATTGCTCTGAGATTAAGACGTTGAGGATTTTGTACGAGACCGAGATGAGACGTTAGTATGTCTCGAGACCGAGACGTCTCGATCGAGACCACATTCCTGGTTACTATGATGATGACGATGCACGACAATGCATGACAACGCACGACGATGAAGTACAGTGACATCACGCGATGACGAATGACAGCGGATGACGACAACGATGACCACTAAGTGCAGCAGGAAGTTAAGCTTTCTATTTTAAACCCAGATTTGCCAACTTATTTATTTTGCCAACTTACGATTTTAACTCGAGCGACGTGCAAAGTACAGTAATTTCAATAACATGCCGGTCACAAAGCATGGCGCCCTAACTGTGGCACTGAAAAAAGGTGCCCAAACGGCAGTGCTCAAATTAATACACTGCTTATTGGTCTAGAGGCATGGCTGAGTACGATGGGCAAAAAGCGGATGTCATCCGCATCAACATCTGTCTTTTACCCGTTGCCACGTCCGCAGAACTGCACATTTGGTGGATCCGCACATCCGCCTTTTACTATTGTCCCCCAACACAGCCCAGGCTGGTCTATATAGATCGTAGTCGTTTTAGTTTTGTTTACTTTTTTAGGTGGAGTTGTCTATACAACTAGCAATTTTTGATTTGTTTGTACGTATATTGTTTGTTTTTATTGCTGTGAAAATGTCTACTCCACTAACAAAGTCAGCAACTAAGTGGATTGTTACTGTTTTGTATCTTCGTTTCCTGTCTGCGTAAGACATAGATGGTAATAGTGGGAGAGTAGCAGAACCGTTCTACAGTCTGGTTTTGCAGTTTTCGTATATGGCACTGATATCTCACACTGCATGTGCAGATAGTGCAAAACAGTTTGACAGTTTTTGTGCAGTTTCACTCAAATTGCTATGATTTTAATGTTTGTGATGTGTTTTTATTGTAATTCAGGCAAAGGTCTTGGTAAAAAAGAAGACGGAATGAGAGATACGATAAAAGTGAATATCAAGAAGAGTCGTACCGGGGTAAACTCGGCAATTTTTTTGTGTACAATGTTTGCTGTGATCTTTAGTTGTTAATGATAGATCAGTGTCAAAAATCCAATTGACCAAGCAACCTGAATCATTACCTCTAAAACAGCAGTTTACCTGTTCAGAACTAACACAAAAGTTCAACAACATAGCACATCATAACTGTGACAACCAAGCATATATTTCACTGTTCAAGAAACTTCATAGTATTGCCTTTCATTCTACACTCTCACTGAAGGCAGTTTGTCAACTTAATTTTATAGATGTTAGGTTGACATTTCTGTGGAATTGCTCGTCTGTGAGTTTATTTTACTGAGTAGATTAGATTTCAGTACATTATACACTGTGTCTCAAAAAAAAACCGGACCCCTGCTACC
>Ga0209367_1004978_pt1 | contig 18423 bp, 17 predicted proteins | sample WorMetLIZISLAND2_FD_187412 | JGI IMG/M metagenome (GOLD analysis project Ga0209367, IMG submission 187412) | Marine gutless worms symbiont microbial communities from Max Planck institute for Marine Microbiology, Germany - Olavius geniculatus... ... | reverse complement strand
CGGGGGGACGCGTCCCCCCCAAAAATTTTGGTTGGGGGGACGCAAATGCAAGCATCCCCCCAACAATTGCCACTTTTAGCCATGTCGTCCCCCCACTGTCTAGAAGAAATCGCCGCCACTGCTCTACAGGAAAATCGACTAAAACTGATTTTAACGCACGATGGCTCATATGACGCAGTTTCGCGCAAAGAAGTGCCTTTTAGGGTTACAAAGTTTAAATTCAACGTTTCAGCCTATTTTTATACAAAAATATGACAAATTACAATGGCGCCTATGGGAAAAATTAAACAATGCTTTAAACCGTCATAACTCCGGCTAAGTATAAGATAGAGTCGTATTTTTTGGTTCTAGGGTATGGTTTTCATGGTCGGCCAATTTAACGGTGTCATTTATATTTACCCCTGATCGACCCCCGTTGCCATGGCAACAAAATTTGGGATAAAATGGGCCATAACTCGGCCCCCTTATAAGATAATGGCACGCTGTTGCACTATCCGATGGTGTTATTAAAATTTTCCCCTGCCGACCCCCGTTGTTATGGCAACGAATTTTGGGACAAAATTGACTATAACTCGGCCCTCGTAAAAATAATTGCGCGCTGTTTGTGTGACAGATTTTCGGTACTTAGCAATACCATTCAGCATTCTTTATCTGTCGAATCGTAACAAAAACTCTTACTAATCGCAGATGTCGTAAAGTATTCACTATCCGCCGAGTCGGAATCTCAGAATGTTCCCTTAGCGTAACTTTAATAACACTTTTGTACGAATTTCTGCCCGGACAAAGACATAGATTTCTATCGCGAGTTGCATTTTCTACAACCCATCTAGCTGATATTTCAGGTATGGGAAAAATTCCAATCCTTAACGCTAAGACCTTTCGAGTCACCCTCAAAAACATCCATAAAAATAAGATTTCAACGTTTTTTCGGAGAAAAACGGTCCAATGTCCAAGAAATTGCTGACATTTAGTTGTCGACAAACGTTGTCCGCATATTCCGACCTATAGTGAATTTTTAGCAATTAGACGTAGAAAAATGGCTGTTTACGGCGTCAAAGCGATAGGATTTGGCCAATCTGAACACTTTCGATATTAAACATACAATTCTTTGCGATTACAAAGTTTACATAAATGTTCCTATTTATTAGTAAATTCCCATTTACTTTTTTAGGAATAATAATTCCGCGTCTTTTAATTAATAAAAATACAACTTAATATCTTCAAAAATATCGCCTTGCCAGTCGACCGAGTCTCCTCAAATAGAGCAAAAAAGTAGCCGGCGTCCATAATGCTAGAATATAGGAGAGACTTGTTTGGTGCAGACCACGCACTCGAGAAACGTGTGCACTGCGCATGCGCGGCTTCGGCAGAAATATAAAAGGCGACATCAAAGGCAGAATTGACTTAACTTGATCTGACCAAGTTACCGCACGGTAGTTTGGTGTTCGCTTAACGGACATACCTACTTGTGCATGGTGCGTCTGCCTGAGTATCCGAATATAAGTACAGTGTAGGTGCTCCGGAAACCCAATTAACGTTAATCTGGGAACGAGGAGACCTTTCTTGCTGGTGTGACCGCTCGGATAAGAAACTTTTCCCCTTTAGTAATAGATAGGTGCCTTGAACTAAGGACACAAATGTCCGCGGTTTCAAAAGCAAAAGTGCAAAAGTGACATGGAACACAGGACGCCAAAGTGTCCGATGTACTGAGGGAAAAAACGTCAAAGCGTCTTTGGCTTTTAGCAGCAAGGTTCAAAAGTGTCCTAGTAATCTGAGGACCACGAAAGGAGTCCTAGCACTATTCACTAAATACAAGGTACTATTAGCTTTAAAATTAGGACCCTCAAAACATAGGTCCTTCGTGCGGTCGTCGTTTAATGTTACCCAGCATTGAATTGTCTTCACGGTAACAGCAAGCCAAAAGACATTTTTATTTTTTCGAAAAGGGATAGTTCAGGGTAGCTCGTGAATCACGTAAATCGAAGTAAGTAGGCCTACAGATTGAAGAAGCTAAATGGCAGCGATGACTGGTTTGTGGTCACTGAAGTTTGACTCCGTGACGTGACACTGGGCAACTTGTGATGACATTGTTGTATACACATGATCCAGGGTTGAACTATAGTCTGTTGTCACGTCTGACACAAGTTGTGTGTAACGTGGAAGTAATTCTGTCATTGTATCACGTGTAGACTGTTCACACCAGACCAGGTTAAAATCACCCATGATGAGCGCGTGATATACAATGTTATCAGCTGTACACTGAAAGCTGTCGATTTCTGCTGTAATACGTGATATGGCATACTTCTTCAGATGTTTTATGTCTGTTGAAGGTTGACAATACAGGCATGCAATGGACAGAATGACTGATGGCGGAAGTGCAATTCTGATGACTAACATTCGACTGTGTCATTTGAAGTGGCTTATGTGACAGGCTGGAAGTTTTGAATACAATGCCAAGCCGTAATGTGACCTTTGGTGACTGTTGTGAAAAATGCGATGAATGACGTTATTGAAGTGGTCAATGTGACACATGGCATCATCATCAGTGTCTGCTGCACGTGTTTTACAAAAGGTGCACACATCACATGCTGTGATGATGCGATCATATCTGACTTCAGCAATATGTTTGTGAAGTGATCGGACATTCAAAAACACCATATTGAACGTTGTAGGGCTGGCATGCAGTTGTGGAAAGTAAGGTGAGATGGGCATTCTGCGACTGGTACGCAGCTGTACCATCTCTTGTCGTACGTTTTCACTGATGTGCATTTTGTTTTCACACAAATTCAATATGAATAGACCTTCTAATGTGCGAACACGACTGAGACCAACGTAATGGATGTGTGGTTCTTTACGTGATGATGTGAAGTCAACGACCACCTGGTCCATGGTATCACCTTGTGATCGATGTATTGTTAAAGGAAACTGTTTGCGAAGTACTTGTGCTGAATGACTTCTTCCGACTTGAAACTGTCTGGACAATGGTAGTATTGGCGTCCATGTATGGTGAATGTGAGGCTTGTACAATGTACGGCTGTCAGCACGTGTCCGAGCTCCTACCTTGTTGTCATCAAATAACATCCACACAATTCCTGATGCTGTCAAGTTTTCTGTTGCAAGTTGGATGTGCTGAATAATTTCACCAGCGCCATTGGTCAAACCATCAGATACATTGACGTTGACCGAAATTTTGTATCTGCATCCAACTGCTAGCGGGAGAGTGGATGAAGTTGTGCTGTTTTACGTGAGTCTGATGGAATAATGTTTAGAATGTGTGACGCCATATCCTCAGAGATGTTGCCAACAACTGAATCAATGGACTTGATCAAATATTTCTGTTCTGTACATCGTTCGTTGAGGGAAATGTTGTGTGTTTCCACTTAACTGTTGGTTTTAAATAAATGTAGTGCAGAACTGGGATAATTTGCTGCATCTGGAGCAATTGTACGGCTGTGTAACGTGATTAAGTCTTGTGGTAATTGGTTACCTTCACGTACTCTTGCCAAGAGCTCAGCAAAAGGACGCGAATCTTGCTGATGCATGATTGTCCTAAGTTCGAACATTGTGAAATTTTCCTTCCACAAGTTTGGAGCAAGTGCATTGTAATGTGTTACGTGAGATGGTGATGAACTTAAGTCGGCAAATACAAAGAGGTCCTAACATGAACTTCTTGTAGACGATGGTCAATAAATGAAAGCATGCGGTGACCGACCATAGAAATGTCATCGATCAACCACAGCTTAATGTGACCAATTTGTGAACGTAATGTATTCAATGACTCATAGTCAAGTCTGGTATTATGTGAGAATTTGGTTAGCTGGAATATGTAGTACACTGTGAATTGTGGCACCTGCAGCGATAAATGCTGCTTTGCCAGTTGGAGCCAATGTCATGGTGAAATTTTGTTTCTAATTTTTTCCAGATCTGCTTTTGTAAAATCGCTCTGCCATTTTTCGCAGAGTTTTCAAAACGTAACTTTTTGTACCAACACCGCCGGACAGAAAACGATGAACTGCAGCACTTGATGTCATCAAATGGTGCATTGTGTCACATATACAAACTGCAACTGTTCGAAGTTGAGTGATCTCATTAAATTGTAAAATTCTTCATCTGGCATGTTGTATCTGAGTGAATTAGTGTCAGTTGTGACATGTCTTAGGCCAAGATCAGTTGCCAAATCATAGTCTCGGCTTTGGCCATGAGCATCTGGATGAATAGCTGCGTGAAGTTCTGATTCATTTGTACTGGCTGTTGCAGCACTGCTCTCGCAGTGTTCAGCACCTGGTGCCAACAAATTCCACTGCTGTTCGACATCTGCTGAGACAGGTAAGTCTTGTGCCGCGGAAACTTCTGATTCAAATGGCTCAAATTCTGGCACTTTATCGGCAAGATGTTGTTTCACAGATTCCCAATGTTGTGTAAATGTAGCATGCTGACCAAGAAGGTCTGTTGTTTCATTTCTCCATGGTAAATACAACACGTGTTTTTAACGTGCAGTTTTTTCTGGATCATTTTCCGGATCAAAAACGAATGTGCGAATTATACGCGGCACTTTACGGCGCCGAGGTTGTAGTATGTCTATGGTAAATCTGTTTTCATCAGCCGGATATTTGTCAACGGAATTTGACGCTGTATGTACGTTCGACACGTAGTCGTATGAAGCAACATACATGTAGTCTGCGAGACAAACAAGTTCAAGTGATTGTTTTCGACTTGAATACCTGATCAAGATGTTTGATTTTGCAACTTCAGCATTATCATCAAGCTGGTCAATGTTAGATTTGAGCAGATAAACACGCTCATCTGGTGGATTTGTGTTAATGAAGACAATCTGACGTGACGAACGTTTTAGTGGTAACTGTAGCAGCAAGACTAGTACACTGCTTCCTGTGCTGAAATCTCTACGTTGTTTAAAAATTTATTACCCATAAGGCGGACTTGTTGTTTTAACGTGTTGTTGCAAAGTCTCGCTTCTTCACATGCGTTCCGACCATGTGACAAAATTTCGCGGAGATCGGCCCACGGACCTCGGAGATCTCGCGTTGAAAAAGAAACAACAGTAAAACATAAGGCCTTCCAGAACTATTGTTCCGGGAGGCCTAATTATGCGAGAGTAACGAGGTATAGGCCTAATATGACTGATCGATCAACGGCCAGTTCTGCTTGAGAACTGGTGCTGTACACAGACCGGAGCCACGTTTCAATCGTCACGATTTAGTGGAGTGAGCTTATGGGCAGTTGTAACACCGCAGCGATAGACAGGTGACAAAAGTGAATGATTAAATTAAGAGTAAGACATTGTGAGTTCGTACCGTTGGAGAATGCCGCCAGGCAAACCACGAGCGTGATCATTAGCTTCTGCATCTTCGTGTTGGTTTTCGTCGTCTGCGCGTGACAACTCTGTGCACAAATGTCGTCAGCTTCATAAACATTTTCCGGCTAAAGTTGGTAACAGATGCAGCGTTCAATGCATTGAATATTACTTACGTGCGCTTTGCGGGGATCGGATTTATACGATCCGTGCGGCCGGGAAAAAATGTCCGCATTAAAAACAAACCGTGCTGGTGGGGTAATATAAGTCATCAGTGTGGAAAATGTCTGACAAACGCAAGTGAAAAAAACGTTTTATTGTGTTCTCAGGTTGGGTGTCAAATCTGCTATCAAGTTATGTAGTTCTATAGGATTGTTAGATTTCAGCACACTAGGCTTATTAGCTGTCGCAAAAATCGTTTTGTGCTGGATCTCAAGTCATGCGAACGCTATGCTCACGAACAGCTCGCATTCAGTTATAAGCTTAATCAACCGTACGTTTTACGTGCCAGCGTTTCATCGCAGTTCAGTGGCGTTTGACTTTACGTGTAAGCTTAGGTCACTATCGTATTTAATCACTGGGCCTATAGGTGTCATTTTCACAGAGTAATAAAAACGACAACGTGTTCTTGTGCATATCTTCGCCAAGTACTGGACGATTTTCATTACACCTTCACAGGCACATATTTACCGTAACATTTGCGAGAAAACGCTTAGGCCTATAACATAATTCAGTAGAGCTCACGTGTGTCGTTGTACCATAGACTAGATGAACCAGTAAAATTGCATCAAAATACCAGCGGATCACATTTTTCTGAAATCTGAATACCGGTAGGGCCTACCTAAGCTGAGTAAGTTACGTTACATCCCGTTTACACGATCGAGCAAACGTGCTGGCTCGTCCAGCTAACATATAGCCAGCTCGTCGAACCAGCTTAATTGATCGTGTGAACGGGGTATTAAACTCGCTGATGTTCGAACAGCGCCGTAAGGTCAGCAATTTACAAAACAAAATAATAATTATTGATGAGATTGAGGCCGGGTCTGAACTGGAAAAGGACATGGCTGAAATGTCGGCCAGTATCGATGTAGTTTACGAACTAATGTCATGCTCAACGCTCAGCGTGAACATTAGTCTCAGTCACGTTCGGCCTAACTGCAAGCAGTGTGAAAGGGCAAACAAAATGGTCGTGCAGAAGGAAGATTGGTCGACGATTCGTCTTTAGTTATCAGTTTTTATCACGATCGTTTAGGTTTGAAGCCGTCCATATTTTCTATCAACGTGCCTTCGTGATTATTTGCCACATTCAAATCTTCATTCAATGACCAGGCTAGCTAATCTCGTTGGCGGAAATCGCAGGATGTGCCTGTTCTCGTTTGTACGACATTGGCCTAGCGCTGCACTTCCATATTATAGACGTTAGTAAAGATCACGTGACACGCAACAGCATCGATTTTGCCACCTAGCCCTCTATAGATAATCAGTGTAGGGCAGGCTTGCCGTGGATATGGATATCCATGGATATTAGACTAGCGCATCTGCTAATTAAATTCGATATTTATATGCTTCGTCTCTCTATAATATTTCCCTGCCTGTCGTTCTTCTTTTTTTTCTTCTTGGCTAACTCCTGATGACTTGTCGCCAGCATCCTTGGCCTACCTCCAGGCAGTGTGAACTCCAACGTTCTGGGGCTAGACGTCTTCGTCAACTGTTCTAAGCCAAGTTGTTCTTGGACGTCCAGCTAAAATGATAGTCAATTTTCAAAAAACCGGTCACCGCGTTACTGCCGATGACATTGCAGTAACGTTGTGATAGATAAACAGTAATTTATTTTGTTTATAATTGTCATAAATACTGTTCTATCACGTATGGGGTACAATGTCGGTGGCTTATTGCAAGCTAAAAAATGAAAACAATCGTCGAAGTCAAGGAAACGCTTCAGGTTATCTGAGCAACCAGCCACAGGGACCGATTGACAAAGCTGTGAAAGATAAGACTTCTCAAATTAAGCGACAGAAGGCTTGTTTCGGAGCTTGGAGCTGGCGGTGGACACTTCGAACATTCACATGAAATTCTGGCATCTGATCATTAGCTAACTGTGTTGTTTCAACGATTTTACTGAATTGGTATCGTAGCGTGAACTTTTTTAATGCTGAAAAATCGATAGGCGATCATGTTCGTCGCTTTTCAACAAAATTACCTTTTACTTGGCAGCTAAATGTAGAAGGTTATAGTAAATAAGTCCGTAAAATTCAAATTAAAATTCCAAACAGTTGCTGATAAAACAGGGAAAACTTTTTTTGCCGCACCCTGTATAGTAGGCTTACAGGCCTGCTGTGTGACACTATTGGAACTGTTTTTATGCTAACGTAAATACACAACAATAATAGCCATTTAGTAATAAACATATTGAACAACAACATAAGTAGCAGACGATGAAATTAATGAAATCAAATATGCAATATGCTAAATGTACACCTGACAATGGCAATGTGCAAAAATAAAACAATCTGTCAGACAAGCACAAAATTGTGACACAAAATATAAAGTGCCGATCACACTGGCTGGTAATGAAGTTTTTAATAGAGTGACTAGAATGTGTCGACTAAGCAAGCTGCGGTATCAGTAACAAAACGAAAATGGGTATACGCCTATAGTTAGTTTGCAGCACGTGGCACTATATCACTAGGGTCAGTTTAGAGGAATGGGGATGGATGCCTGGAGACAATAGCCACCCCTAAATGTTGGCCTGTTGAATAATCTTCTTCAAAGTTCAAAAAAATACAAAACTGTGCCTGGAAATATCTCCATCTTTGTGAAATTGAAGGGCAAAATTGAAATTGTGAGCATCCATATTTTTTTCAAAAAAACCCCCAAAAACTCAAAATTTGGGGCTTTAATCAGAACGTTTCCAAGCAGTGATCCAGCAAGCAGCACGCAGCAAAAACTGCATGAAAACGAAGTGTCAGAAACTGTCTCAAAGTGATAACAGACCTAAGAAACTGCAGTCTCCAATCTGTTATGCATTTTTACCTCCGCCAACGAGGTAATGTTTTTGCCGGTTTTTGTTTGTATGTCTGTGTGTCAGAAAGATAACTCAAAAAGTTATGGACTGATCTTTCTGAAATTTTGAGGGAATGTCGGGCATGGCATAAACAACAAGTGATTAAATTTTGGGGGGTGATCCGGCAGGAATCCTGGATTCTGGATCACTTTGAAATTTTCGTTACCATTGCGTTAAAGGGGGCATAAGGGAACCGCTGGCAAAGCGAATATGGTGACGCCACCTGGCGAACAACATTGCCTTGGCGGAGGTATGCGGGCTATGACTGCTTTCTAGTTTTAAATTGTGCCAGTGTCTCAGAATATTCAGAACAAATTTACTCATTTTAAGGCAAATGATGACAAACTTGGAATTTGAAGAACAGTATGAGGCCTGTATATTGCAACTGATAGCAACATTACTCCAGATTATCCACAGAATTGGCCTCGCTATCCCTGAAGACGGAAACATCAATAAGATGGGCGTGTACGTGCATCAATAAAAAGCATTTGATTATTAAAATTCCCACAAAGTATTCACAATAGAATTATATAGCAAAGTGAAAAAAAAGATCTGCCTGATATCATTCGCGAATGTCTTCCGCCAGCAGAAACTACACACTCTGATAAATAACCAGAAAAAATGATAAATGCACAAGATAACAATTATACAGCGATCAAATTCGCACACGATATGCCGCATGTGACGAATAAGCCAGCTTAACATGACACAGAGAAATGACTTGATTAAGACTAGAAAAAATCTTGTGTTTCCCGTTGCAGTCTGGAAAAAAGTAGACATGAGAGATATTTTACTTTTATTACCATTATTATTTACGACATTTCACGTAATATTACGCAAAAACTCACAAAAACAAAGTGGCACATGGAACAGTGCCCAAGAGAACTTAAGTAAAAAGACGGCATCATAGCAGACTGGATGCAGACTTTAAAGTTTTGTTACAGTAAAATTATGGAAGCAAACAAAAATGTACCAATATTTTTCAGGGGTCCAACAAAAAATTCAGGGATGGAGTTTCTCTAGAGATAGATAACAACTGAAAGCAAGGTAATTTTTTGTACGCGTTACTAAACTGCTGAAGATAGGAGGAGCAGTCTAACAATAACTTTACACACTCTCAGTGTATACTCTGTGTAAAAAAAGTTGCCGTATGCTTTTACAATAGTTAGTGCCATCATCCGCTCTTGCCAAAATTAGTCTGTCAGAAAAAAATTTTCTCCTTGTTTGATACATGTCCAAAAAATTCACTCCAAAAATTTCCCCCTAGAAATACAAAATATAGAGCTAGAAAGTAGAAATGCCCGTTTTGGAGAATTTCAGTACAGAAATGACATTTTAAGCTTTCTTGTCAAAAATACGCAGGTGTCTATCAAACAAACGAACACAGCAGCTGTCCAATGCATCTCGATAGCTAACAGAGAAGTCTGTATAAATTAAATGAGTGTGCTATGTTGTCCAGTAGTGAAAATTAAAAAGGTTAATTGCCACCTCAAACATAACGGGGTCACGACCTTTACCATTTGGGGTCACGTGATGTCATCGGTCACGCGACTATTCGACTTGCGGTAAGTGACTTTCTATGAGTGGTCCATAGTGACCATGCGTCTCTTGCACTGTTATGGAGATATGGCGCCTCAAATATTGGACGGATGCACAAACGGACACTCAGGAGAATTTATACTCTGTCAATGCTACGCATTGCATTGGACACACAAAATTGCAAGTTTTTGCGCTGTCAACCTTTTTAGCATATGCTGCTGAGATCTGCTGTGGCCAACGTTTCCTCATGCAGTTCAAAAAATACACATTTCCTGACTAGATCTAACTTTACACCATTGCAGTCAAATCAGTATTAGTTGCAGTAGTATTTGCAGTGATATCACCGTTGATATGAGGGTACGTCAGGCTGCCCAGTCCACGTGACTGACCCTGTGTCAGTTGTAGGTAGTAATAGTATTAGTAGTAGTTACCAGCTGTTTTTGCTGTTATGCTATTAGCTGTAGTAGTAGTAGTATTAGTGGTATTAGTTGTAGTAGTATCAGTTGTAGTAGTGGTATCACTGTTGATATGACGGTAAATCAGGTAGTCCAGGCCATGTAGTATGTTGTTGTAGTAGTATTAGTTGTACTAGTGGTATCACTATTTCACCATTGATGTGAAGTTACATCGGGTTTTCTAGGCCATGTGGCTGAACCAGTTTTAGTCGTAGGTAGTACCATAGCTGTAGTAATATTAGTAGTTGTAACAGTAGTCGTAAATGTAGTAGTAATGATATCACCATTGATATAATGGTATGTCTGACTGCCCAGGCCATGTGGCTGTACCTGTTGCAGTTCAAATTAGTAGTATTAGTCGTAGTACTAGCAGAGTATTAGTTCCATTACTTGTAGTCATAGTAGTAGTAGCAGTAGTAGTGATATCATCGTTGATATGAGGGTACGTCAGGCTGTCCAGGCCACGTGGCTGATCCAGTGTCAGTCGTAGGCTTTGACAACAGAGTTCTACTTTCACCGCGACTAGGGCTCGACGTAAAATCGTTGTCCCACTCGAAATCATCGGAGAACCCGTCCGCGTCATCAACGATGGTGGGCGGAGCTACCGAGGTAGGCTGAGCTATCATTGGCTGGACAGCCAGCTCGGCGAGGTCACGACCTCCGAGGTCGGTGAGATCACGACCTCGTGTGGGCGGGCCAGTGGACTCACGAGGAAACCGTCGACGTTTGTTGCGAGGCAACGGCTGCATTCCTACCACAGCAGACAGGATCTCACTGAAGAATAACGGTGTTACTTGCACCCCCCCACAAAAAGGTGGTTAAAAATTGTTCATACAGCTCTTCTTATTGGTGAAACACCTCAGAGCACAGAGCGTCGCCTGCCATATGGGATTACATGATTTTATCCACCACTCGCCAGAGGTGAACACACCCTCTCCTTTAACCCCCGCCGGACAAATTGGTACTTAATTTACCCACTACAGAGGAATGGAAGACTGACTTGATCTTGGCGGTTGGTTATTTACCAAGATGGTTTCCCTGTCCACAGACAGTCACCCATCCAAGTAGTAACCACTTGATAGCAACCGGACCAGTGTCATCAATGGTTTCTGCAGCATTCATTAAAAAACTCATCCTCTGCAGAAATGGCATGCTTTGAAAATTTCTATTTGCTTACAGTGGTCACTGTTAGAAGACACTTAGCTAACACTGCGAATAACACATGCCTTATATTGTCAAACTGCTAACTGATGAAGCCTAAATTCTATTATGCCAGCTTTCACCGGAACTTCCCTGCAGGAAAAGTCGTGGACACAAATCATCTCAACATGTTGAGACGTTTGCGACAAAGTCTGTGAGAAACCTGTTTGTGTCGCTCTAGTGGAATTTAGTCCCTGACAATGCATGGGGGAAGGCGACAACAAGGTCGGAGACAAACACAATTTATGGAAGTCCGCGACATGATTTGTGTCCGTGACTTTGTCGCAAAATTGGCGTAATGGAATTTGGCCCTCAACAAGCACAAAACTGCTACCGTACAATATTTTGTTAGCACATTACCCAGATACAAAGCGTTATTGTTACTTTATATACATTGATAGATCTCGCATCCTGGAAAAGAGAACTGGCGACATCTCAGCAAAAGATTATCTGATTCTTGGATGGGTAGGATTAGAGCTGAAGGTTTTTGGAAGTTAGCAGATAATGTCACAATCTAACACATGTCGTATTTTCTGTCTGCTGATGTTTCAACCTAATTCTCTCAGTGTTGAGAAAAGTTGATAAAACATCATACCGGCTTCATGTTCCCATTCCAGGTCAATGGAAGATGCTTCCGTCTTTGACCGATCATCTGTACCATTTGACTCGCTTGCTGCCTCTGCAGCAGCTGCAGCAATAACAACTACTACTACAACAACTACAACAGTGATAATGATAGTAGTAGTACTTAGTAGTAGTATGTTCAGTCTTTAACCAATCATCTGTGCCATTAGACTCATTCACTGCTTATGCAGCAGCTGCAACAACAACTACAACTACAACAACAATAGTACAACAGCAGCAGCAGCAGCAGCATCTTCAGTCTTTGACCAATCATCTGTGCCATTTGATTCACTCGCTGCATCCACAGAAACTGCAACAACAACAACTACTACAACTACAACTACAACAACAGCAGCAGCAGCTAGAATGTGCTGGAACTGAGTCAACACGACTAGAGATTTTTGGTGACGTGAATCTGTCGTTGGAGGTTCTGACGGATCAACCGGGAAAGGCGGTGCTGATGTCACGGCGCACCCTTTAGGGCAGCCGTGTCAGTCCACCAGGCCACTGTCAACAACAACAACAACAACAACAGCAGCAGCAGCAGCAGCAGTTGTAGTGGTAGTAACAGCAAAAGTAGCAGTTTCAGTCTTCGAGAAATGATCTGTAAAAAAGTAGAAGGTGTGCGTAGGTAGCTCTTAAAGGGAAAACTATCACAGAGCTATGGAGCATCACCTGCCACATGGGATTGCACAGCATCAGCTGCCACCTGACACAGGTGAACGCAGACTGCCTTAACCTCCCCACCCAGCTAGAAAGGCTGGTACTCGATTTACCTACCCCAAAGAAATCGAAGGCTGAGTTGACCTTGGTGTTGGTTTTATACTCTCATCACAGCACATCAAAGACGTAACACACCTCGAAGACAGTTCTCAACATAAGGGACAGCTCGAAGACCAAAAAATTGTGGCCTTGGCCTCAAAGACCACAGGGTTTGGCCTTAAAGACGCTGTTTTCAAACCCTTCCCTGCAGCGTACAGAATTTGCTTTGCATTATTTCACTGACTGTTTTGAAGAACCAAAAAAGTGTATTAAATTTCGAACAGGAGGGGTGTGTATTTCACCTACATGGGGAGCAAAAACCCCTGGGCGGATTGAGCCCAATTTTTTGGCGGTAGGGGTCCACGATGTAATCACGCCATTCAAATTTGGTGACGATCGGTTCAAGGGTTTTTGGCTGGCTGAGGGTCAAATTTTGCCTTTTCCCATAGACTTTGAAAATCGTCCTTACAACACTCACACTATTCTGTGAGGTGTGATATGGGGCCCCAAAGATATTGGGGTCACCACCTTGACCTTTTCGGGTCACGTGACGTCATCGGTCACGTGACCATTGGACTCGGCATATGTAGTTTCCTATTGGTGGTCCATTGGAACCATGCGTCTATCTTGCACCGTTACGGAGTTATAAAGCGTCAAAGTTGCATTTGCCCATGTTAAAGGCAAGAGTTCACTGTGCATGCTCCGTGTCAAGTGACCTGTAGGCTGTTTTCAAACCCTTCCCTGTAACATACAGAGTTTGCTTCGCATTATGTCACTGACTGTTAACCCGACAACTGCATTCTGCATTCTGATTAGCTGACTCTCTGCTGGCCTGGCCTTGCCACTCAAGACCATTAGATGACAAGCCCAACTCCTTATGTAAGAGAGTAAGTAAGTAAGTAGCCTCTATCGCAAAAGCATTGCATGGACAACAATACACTCAAAATTACAAAAATGCTGCCACACACAGCCACAAAAGCAAAACACCATACGTTTATAAAAAAACCCATAAAACTAACTATTACGCACAACAGCATGTAATGCTTTACGCGTCTTAGCCATCACCGAAATGTCTGTCTGTCCATCTGTCCGTCTGTCTGTCTGTCACACCCTTGAGCCCTATCAAAATGCTGCAAACTAGGATCACAAAATCTTCACTATGGGCTGCCCCAAAGACTCTAGTTTTTCGTGACAAAATTTTGGGCCCTTGGGTCAGGGTTCCCTCAAACAAAGGCGTCACAGAGGGTTACCCCCTCTAAAACGTTACTTTGACCCAATTGGCTCTTCTAGTGTGAGAAAGGTTGCAGATAGATACACACATGTTGCTTATCATAACAAGCACTGGTGACAGGCTTTTTAGAACTATCAACATCAATGACCTTGAACGACCTTGAGCCCCTAATATAGAGTTTTAGTGAATTTTTCGCAATTTCTGGTAGTGACACACAGTGTAAGAGTGAATTGCATCGAAATGGCTGAAAATAGATCCAGACAAACTGCATATCAGATTTTCAGCATTAAACACAGATTTAGCGGTTTAAGTTGTGACTCGCTAGTCTCAAGGAGGCCTGCGCAGGCAAGCGTCAAAGATGGCTACCTTCCCTATAAGTGGTTATTTTACCGCTATTGGCTTGTTTAGTGTAAAAACAGTTGAAGATAGACACAGACAAACTGCTTATCGCAACAAGCACTAGTAACAAGCTTTTTAACGGTGTGAACAATGATGACCTTGAATGACCTTAAACCCCAAAATAGTGGGTTTTAGTGTTTTTTGGCAATTTTTGGCTGTGGCGTGCCTTTCAAAAGTGAACTGCGCTGACATAGCGACAGATAGACCTGGACAACTTGCAAATAGGAACTGCTAATGCTGCGGCGCATCTCATGAGCTATGCTGAAATTACTTGTAATAAACAAGGGGTTTTGGTGATATAACTGTTCATAAAATTGGAGGTTTTGATAGTAGGGAGGGATAAAATGCTTGGAAAGAATGCTTGGAAAGGCAGGCAAACAGACTGACATACCCTGTGAGTTGAGTCGTGCTTGTTGAGCGTGGTGTGACTTTGCCTTGACGCACTCCATGAACATGTCAAAATCATCCTCTCCTCCCGCCCTACATGCAACAATAACTACTACACACATCTACTACAACTACTAATACTACTACTATTACTACTACAGGCTGGCTGGCTCTACTGGCTCTATTAACAGCCAGCACATTTAACCAATGCATCAGTATACCAGGAAGAGTCCTAGCCACAGAGGAGTACTACTATTATGCAGTTTCTTCCCCAGCAATGGTCACAACCATCGCCAGTACTCATTTTGCCTAGCTACAAAGGGATGGCCAGGCTGAGTTGACCTCAAGTATTACCGTGGCCAATGTAAAGTAATTTGTCGATGCATCCAATGTCTTTACTCTTTACGGCTAGGCTAAGCTGACACCAGTGTTATGGACCTAGCCAGCAGTGAAGGCAAGAAGCCCAGCTGTCGCTAGGGAAGGCCGACCATACTGCCTATGTCGGAAAGCCAGTGTCTGACTTCTGATCAAAAACAGAAAGTGATTACCCAGAGGTGACTACGGTTCTATGTTAACTCTGCTCTGGAATGTCACAGTGAATGCGAGTATAACAGACATCACAAAACCCGTCACGAAGGTGAGAGGGTAAGAAAAGTAAGTTACCCGAGCCCCACAACATTTGAAGGCACCGTCGTCACTCAAAAATATAAAGTACACTAGAATGTGCCATTTAGAAAAAAAATTGCAAATTTTCTGCACAGAGGGGCCCCGTGACAATGCTTCCCCATGCACTGTTGTGGCTCTCGATGAGCCTGGGCATCACTTGCAGTCATTTCACCAACAATAATATTTTGGGTGAATAGGGGCTTGTAAGGAAGGGGGGGCACTTGACCAGGGCCGTCTTTCGCCCTTGGCAATGACTTACCCATGGGGCCCGTATTTCCTAATACCACGTAAGCTGCGACCACACTAGGCCTACGAGCTTACCACAAACTGTAGGATAAGCATAAGTCTGTAAAATAAGCCTGCATTTTGTGTGTTTTTAAGCCCACAATTTCGTGAGTGGACCTTGGACTTTAGCCTCTGCCCCCCGGCAAAATATTCAGGACTTTTTAACTGAGTAGTTCAAGCTGTGACAATAATTTATCCCTAAAGCGATGAAAATTGGTTTGATTAATCAATCCATCCATGGTCTGTTGAAGCAAACACTACCGTACCTCTTTGGGGCGTGGGGGTCTTGGCAAGTGCCAAGGTGCTACCCCGTTAAAGAGAGGCCTAGACTTGATACCACTACGTAGCCATCAGGCAACCCTATTTCCTCGCTCAGACAGTTTTCCTGTACCATTTAGCCACAACACATGTGTTACAGACAGACAGACGACAGAGAAACGCAATCTTGTGGCAAAAGCATGACCATTGGTACGATCATCCAACACTAGAGGTCTCACATACATTTCCCAGTCGCTGTCATTCTCTCCAAGCCACTTGTTGGGGTCATTGCGAGTAGCTATCAGACGCTGAAGTTTCTCCTTACGCCGCTGAACACGACCCAGCCTAGCAGCAGCCTCAGCACGCACTGCCTGATAGTATGCCTCCTCCTCACGACGTAGTTCCTCCTCCTGATGTACCAGCTACTCACGGCGGCAGAATACACAATGACAAAGTAGTTCATAAAGCTGCAACAACAACAGCAGCCAAAATGCACAATCTGAAAGACAGAATTATTATGCATTCAAACGTTTTGTAATTTGACACATTGAACTGATTTCGGAAAGGTTTTCAGTCTGATATATCAAGCTGCAAAACTTTTCGAATGCCCCTCATGCTTTGCTGACAAATATTAGTGAACATCGCTGTAAATGGAAAGGCAACAATACAGTTGCTAGTATGCCTAAAGCATTTCTGCTACCAAATTAATTGCACACCAGATGGATCAAAGACTAGAATTGGTCTTCTGTTGTGCATTACTCAGTAAATTGTAAATTAACTTAAAGGTATTACTGAATACATCTCTAAGCAGCATTCACCACCAACAGATTGCATTTGCCCTTGAAACAAAAGCCACGTATAACCTTTAAAACAAAAACGTTTGTCATAAGTCCTCAATACAGACCAGTTTTCAAAGGTACGTAAAATTTTGAGCTAAGACAACAAATTTGGCCGAATTAAAAATGCTTTGGTGTAGTTTTAAGCACACCAAATAATAGTCTAAAATCACAGGCAATGCAAAACAAAGCAAGTAAAATTAGCAATAAAATAACCATAATGAAAAACAAGCTGATATAAAACAGAGTGATAAGTATCTTTGAACAGACTCATAAATTGAAACGATAACTTAATAAATTACGTAAATTTAAAAAAAAGCAATTGCTCCAAAGAAGGTTGCTGAGACGTCAACAAATATCCAGTGAAAAGCAGGGTTTTCTATGAATTTATGCAACTTATTAAGAGTGATCAGTAAATCAGCATAACTAACAACAGCCATAATAACACACGATGACACAAGTGAACATGCAGATTCAAACAAACATAATATGTAAATACAGATGTAAATAAATAAATTTAATAATACAGTAAGACTGACAACTACAATCAGTGACATAAAAACAGTGATAACTGACAAAATATGAGGGTCGTTTGATAAATAAATTACAAAACATCATCATTCTGTTAGCTTTCCAATTATTTAAAATTCGAAATATACGTTTTGTAAAAAATTTAATTCTGAGTAGCAGCTGTGAGTTTTATGATGATGACATCACTGTGATGTCATTAATAAAACATTTCCACTGAAATACTCACGTAACAAACAGCATGCCGTTATTGTATTTTTTGTGGACAAAAAATAAATGCAAATCAGATTCACTCTGAGATGCATCTAGTATAATGCGACAAGTGCTTTACAAAGTGAACAGTTCATGTTCCATGTAATAGAATGCTAAATGTGCAGAAATTTGTATCATATGCCAGGGTGCAATCAGTCGTTCTTCAGTGGCATGGACAGCAGCCAGCATCGTTCTTTACATCGGGCATTTAGAAGTTTGCTGACAGATAGGAAAAAAATTCATTGAGCAAACTCGGATGATATGTCGAAAAATGAAACATTAGTTTTTAGCATTTAACGAGATGGCGTTAACTTGTTAAGTTTATTCACTTTTTTGTTCCTATGCTGTTTGTCACTTGCGAGTTATACACGTGTAGACTGCGTTCTGTGAACAGATGATGTCACAATAATGACATCATCATCAAAAATTTTTTTACACATGTTCAGAATAAAATTCCCTTCAAATCATATATATGGTATTTTTTAGATTTGAAACACTAAGGTCCGGTTTTTCCATGCACATTTGATGGCCGATCAAATTGATCTCCGATCAACTTCGGTACTTGATCTGAGATCATCTCAATAACCGTTTTTCCATCGCCAATTAGCGACTGATCGTCCATCAAA
>Ga0209367_1004976_pt1 | contig 18425 bp, 12 predicted proteins | sample WorMetLIZISLAND2_FD_187412 | JGI IMG/M metagenome (GOLD analysis project Ga0209367, IMG submission 187412) | Marine gutless worms symbiont microbial communities from Max Planck institute for Marine Microbiology, Germany - Olavius geniculatus... ... | reverse complement strand
TATAAATAAATATATATATATATATATATATATATATATATATATATATATGTATACTATTTTATAATCTCACCAGTCTCAGCCTTCAGCTTATGAATCAAACTTTTTATAAACCCCCACATGTATATCCTACGTGCCAGATACGTAAGTGGCTTGAAAGTCGAATACGCAGCGTAGCCTATTCCTGGTCCACGTCCACATTTGATACCTACCTTAAAATATTCGTCACTTTCCTCTGGCAAAACCTGCCGCTGTTTTTTGGGCCAGAATTAATCCAATGTCCGCAGATGCTGAACGCCAATTAAACATGAATAGGCTATTTTATGTCCAGCATCTGCGTCCATTGGCGGCCAGCAATAGTGAAAGATTTCGTTAAACAAAGTACAGTGCCGACAGAAACGGCGACAGTGACGTGACCATAACTCGTGTCGTCTCACCTGGCCCAACTGCAAGTGCATGGTCGTCGTTTGTACAATAATTATACAACCAACCATTATTATTCACCAAAGAATGTTCGTTGCCTGATAATTATTATGCAGGTTTGGTTGGGAAATCTGTTAGTCACGCAGATTTTTCAAAGAACAAATAAAACCTCCGCCGCGGTAGTCAGCTGCGTTCAGCGTTTCGTTTTCTACGTAGGCTATATGCCTAGTCACCAGCGGAGAGCAAGTAGGCCTATGAAACCGCTTACTTTACCGATCAGATCGCTAGAGGACGCCTTCGCGCTCACGTCAGTAGCAACATTTTAAAATAAATATTTGTGCATTAGTTTCAATAAACGTACTAAAAGAAGTGCGTCTATATTATAATTTCTATTTCGTCTACCCCACTGAAAATAGTATTGTTCAAGAAACGCTGACAATAAAAAGATTTTGTTATTCTTTCAGTGAGGACACCCTCACAAGCGCTCATCAGTGCGGTACGAAACTCGGTGTCTAGCAGGTGCCGAGTAAGATCATACTTTTAGGGATCATTTCTATAGTATGTATCGCCAGGACGTCAGGTAAAACTGACTCCGGACCGCCAACCACGATGATGAGTGGGAGCGTTCAGTGTTGAGCGCGAGGCAGACCTCTAGCACTGACCTTGACCTTCAAGGTCAGTGTAAGGTCATCGAGGAACGTTCCGCGCTCCCCCACTGTGGTAGCGTGGAGGCACTGAACGCATTCTGAGTGGTTGCCCTTTTTATTGAAACCAAAAGTAAATATTGTAAGTGTTAATTAAACCTACAGCTGCAAAATAGTTTTACAACTGTATTGTAAACATATCCGGCTAAACAGTGGTTAGAACTACACCTAAGATTACTACAAATCTTGTAGGCCTATAAATTTATCACCATTCGTGCGAGTTGTCAAAGACAGAAAAGGTGTGTACAGGGTGCGGCCAAGAAAAGTAGCCCCCTAAAGTTTTTCGTCGTTTTTCAGCAACCGTTTGGAATTTTGATTTGAAATTTTACAGGTTTATTTACGGAAACATTCTACGTCTAACTGCCAAGTGAAATGTGATTCTGTTGAATAACGACAAAATTATAGGCTTCTGAACATGATCGCCTATTGATTTTTTAGCATTAAAAATGTTTAAGCTAAAAATGCTATTTAATTTTCAAAAACCGGTTACCACGTTACTGCCGATGACGTCACAGTGAGGCTCTGACAAACAGTAATTTATTTTGTTTATAAATTATCATAAATTATCGTTTTTTAAAGCAATCGCCAGCTGCCCACCGGCTTCATCTTCCAGCAGGACGGCACGCCAGCACACAGCACGCAGCGCACAGAACTGGCTGTGGGCCAACTGTCCAGATTTCATGACAAAAACCAATGGCCACGAAATTCGTTGAATACAAACCCAGTGGACTATCTATCGCGCGTGATGTGCAATGTTGGAGGCTTACCACAAGCTTAAAACAAAGCCAAAAACAATAGCTGAAGTCAAGGAATCGCTTCAGGTTATCTGGGCCAACCTACCAAGGACCGATCGACAAGACGGTGAAAGACTTCTCAAATTAAACGACTGAAGGCTTGTGTTGGAGCTTGGAGCTGTTGGTGGACACTTCTAACATTCACAGTGACAATGGAAATCTGGCATCTGATCATTAGTTAACTGTATTGTTTGACTTGTTTCAGCGATGTTATTGAACTGACATTGTAGCTTAAACATTTTTTAATGCTGAAAAATCGATAGAAAGTCATGTTAAAAAGTCTATAACTTCGTCATTTTTCAATGTAATCAAATTTCATTTGGCACTTTGCCGTAGAACAATTCATTAAATAAATCTGTAAAATTTCAGATTAAAATACTAAACTGTTGCTGAGAAAACAGCGAAAAACTTTAGAGGGGCTACTTCTTTTGCCGCACCCTGTAGTCTACTTAGCTACACTGCATGTCGTAATAACATTCGTTACATGGAAACTTTATATCACACTCAGATCTGTCTAAAAATTTTCTACCCATAGGCCTATTGACGTTTTTAAAAATAAAAACAACGTAACTGTTATAATATTATACTTTTAAAAGCATCTCGTAAAACATCAGCTAGAACACTACAATATTTGTACAAATAATTCGATAAAATACGGGTGCATACGCAAAGAAAAACTTACGGTCGAAAATTCCTTCCTGATCCAGCACTATCCGTGACAGCATTAACAAGCAAAATATTACATGTTGATTTTAATTATTTTTTAAGTACAAAATAATTTTGCGCGAAAGATATGAATGTTACTCTGCTGACAGCTGAAGTAATAAACTAATTATTATGGCTAATAGTATTCTTTGCATTAATATCATATAAAATGGCACCTTGATTGCCATTTGTTCCAGAATTTAAGGTCGAATTATGAAAGTAAAACTCATGAAACATCAGTTTAAGCTAACAAATCCTATATAAACTAAAAGGACTAAAACTATTTTAAACGAAACTAACATGAGAGAAACCTCCAAATCAGAACAAACGCCAGAATGCGGAAAATTAAAAAAATTGTAGAAACTTCATAACAGAAACGGAACAGAGTGCAGTATTCCCGCCAAAAAAATCTGCACGTTATTTGAAAGACAAAGATGAGCTATGAGGTCGAAATAACAGAAAATAAAAGACTAACGCGGCCTAAACGTACACATTACGCGAGCGTTCAATACCTCCTTGGCTGGTGGTAACGGACAGTCGGTCGGAGACGGGACCGTCGCCTACATCGGTGAAAGCGAGCACCTTCATCGTGTACGTTCTGTTAGTCAGCAGATTGGTGACGGTCGTCAGCTGGCTGTTGTCTACGGGGTGAACGGTCCACAGCGGCGTCGGCAGGTCCGGTGTCAAAGTATAATAGACCTTGTAGCCCTATATACCAAGCCGCACAAACCATTAAGACAACCAATGAAACACTATGAAAACGTCAAAGCAAAGTCCATCCTGAGCCATAAGACCTATATGGCGGCGCTGATCTTCGTTTCCATAGCCCTCAGCCAGACACCAGTTTACACTGCAAGACCACAAATACGGGCCGGGCTAGTTCGTCGCGCGGTGTACCGGTGTGCCTGTTTACGTACGCTGCTTACCTATCGCTGGTACTCATTGCGCCTACCCACGGAGGAATGGCCAGGCTGAGTTGACCTGGGACACGACGGAAACAATATCAGAGAACTGCGATCGGCCTGCAGTGCAAATATGGGGCGTATTTCCTTATTGTGTCACTAGTGGGTTAGTGGTCACCGGAGCGGCATCCTGGCATGTTGCTTATGACACACCTTAACGTAGAGCATGACAAGCATTAATCGGATTAAAACGGCCAACAGGGCCACTTTTTATAGATTTCATGATAGAGTCACCCATTTTGTGAAAGAGGAACGGCCAGACACTCGAGCAAATGCCGTAAATTCAAGGTTCAACAAAAACGAATAAATGGCCACGTGCCTTGTAGGCCTAGGCCTATACCTTGTGAGTGATTAAAAAATACGAGTCTTACGTTCTTATCAAATTGTCAGCCCGCACTTACCGTTTAAAAGTTTTTGCGAACTTATTCAGAGCGTTTTTATTGTCGAATTGTTGCGAGCGTTCGACGAATGGTGAAGAAAAGTCGCTGGGCCTATACAGACATGTGAAACTAAAAACTCGATACGGTGGCTCGTAATTATCAGTGACTTTTGCTAACCTTTTCTCCTCTACATCCAATCGCCAAAGCGGCAACTATTCTTGACTAATAACGACGTAGGCCTATAGAATCGCGCGGTGCACGTATTCACGATATCAGGTACTAGTAGGCTACATTGGTGATTTGGCAAACGTCCACGCTCAATGACCAATTGCTAATTGAACTGTTTGCTGCTATAGGCCGCAGTAGCAACGAAAACGTGACACATCATGTACAAAATGCAACCATTATGTGCTGCAACAGCTAGCCTACTATGATTATTACGTATATACCATCGTCGTTGAACAGCAATTTCGTCAGAATTATAATCTCCAGTTATTCAGAAGAATGGTCGCAAATCAAATCTTACAACACATGTATTTCAGTGTCGTAGTTAGCAACACATCTGTGTAAAAAACGCACGGCGGAAAATACGTACTTTTTGGTTAAAATTTACGAAAAATATAAAAAAAATCGTACCAAGTTGCCCGAACCTAAGCAGTCAACAACTTGTAAGAAGCGAGAATAGCTGTACATACGCGAATAACGCCGTTGGATATGCTGGGTTCATCCCATTGCACGACCACCGTATCAGAGCTGACCGGGCGAGCACGCACGTTCCTGGGTGGGCTGCCGGGTACTATGAACAGCAGCGAATTATCAGACTCACAGTATTTACAACAACAGACTGCAGCACACAGTCTAATAGCGATAAACTAAAACTACTGCGACAGATGCAGCAGCAGACGCTATACCACTTCACCTCAGATTTGTTGCCGCGCTACCTTGTGAACTTTAAACGTGTGCCTCTTTACAGCATGTGGAAATGGCGGAAAATCGTTATTTACCACGTTTTGTCCTGCATCAGTTTAGCAAATTCACTAATCTCAAGACCAGTCCGTGTCCATCTTATTCGTGGTCGGCCTTCATTTGATACCTTCTCTCATTATGCATCTCAGTACGATGTCTTCCTTAAGATTGTCTTATCAATTCTCATGCAACAAGTGACCGTAACAGCTCATTTTTCTGGCCTTCTTACCCAAGACCCAAATAACACATCAGAAGCACAAAACTATGCATAACCGAAGTATATTACGCCTAGAGGTTAAAAACAACGTATTTCGCCAACCTATTATACGTCGGATTCCTGCGAATACAATCTCCACAAAAAGCAGCAAAACTGCGGGAAAAGCTATCAAAATAACCATGTGGCTAGCTGACCACGCAGCCAACGGGAGCTCTACTTACAGGCCGATATCGTGGGCCCGTGCAATAAAAGCCGCGATTTCAAAGATTCGCTACGCAAACACTAACATTGTCGTAACAGCGGTAGGATACTTGATGCGTTCACCTGCCGCTGTCATCGACAGACATTCTTCTATCACTACTATATGGTTCTCTTGCATGCACGTAAAACACACGGAACGGCTACTTCTAAGAGCCTCTTTTCGTTTTCTTACAGCCCACCCGGCTCTACAGTACTCCCAAAAACTCACGGGGCCTACCAATCTAGTCTCTCATTTTGGTTATTCCGCCTATGTAAGCAACAAGCCATGACAGTATGGGTCTAAAATATTGGGTGCAGCATGTATAAGCCCATACACGGTAGCACACACGAGCGTTTGCACGGCTACAAAGCACACGGGGCGATTTCTCCGAATTTAAAATTACGTGACATGCAGTATGATTTATATATAATAAGACAGTGCAAAGTTCAAGCGATAAACGAACGCAAACGCATGAAAGCATCGACACTGCAATATTAATGTAACGCTAAAACTATAACTGACAAAAATATAAACTTTACACCAGTCATTAACATACGAATCAAAATGCAAAATTTACTGACTTATTCAGCAAGCATAGCGAATGTAGAAAATCAGAGTTAGGCCTAATTATTAATGTGACATAAACAAAATGAAACACATGTACACTTATACTGCATGTACTGTACATGGTTAATCCAACCCATTTAGTACGCCTTAGAACAAAAAAAAAACAGAAACAAAAAAATCAACAAAAAAACTAAATTCGTTTTTCTTGCTCTGTTTATTTTTTGTTTTCTATAATTTTTGTTTTATTTTAAATTCGAAAAAAAACTTTGAGTAAAAACGATGAAAAAGTCAGTAAAGTAAGCAGGTATGTAAGTAACAAGAAATATTTTAGATTGTGACCAATTTAATGTACTCCTCGCGTGCATTATTTTCTTCCTGTATTCTTTTAACTGCTTTTTAGTTTCTTTCTTTTCACACTGCAAATAGCGGTGTCGACAGCATCAACCGTGCAACTGACGTCATCACGAGGCGAAAAGAAAACTATTCTACACTGTGTGTGACATAGTCACTGAGTTATGACATGGTGAAAGATCTTTAATCTTTCACTATGGTTATGATTATGAAAAAGACTGCTATCATCGGTCACGTGACCATTCGACTCTTGGGGGTCGACTTCCTATGGGTGGTCAATAGTGACCATAAGTCTATCTAGCATCGTTATGGAGATATGGCTGTTTGAAGTTCTTCCAGGAAGGCTCTTTCAGGAACAGAGGTCGGTCGTTGGTTGGTCGGTCGGTCCTCAATATTACACTGATCTTATATACTCCTCTTCGCTACGTTAGGAACGTAGCGCGCGAGGAGTAAAAAATAATAATGCAAATAAATTTATAAAAAAAACGCACCAGGAGCCTCTAGCCAAATATGAGAGTATAAGTACTAAGAGATAATAATAGGATTCCGACTGGCTTTTGTCAGATATTTACAGGTCGATCATGAGATTATATAGGATCGTACCGAGTTCTCCGGTGGTGACGTCTACCGGCATGGAGGGCAGACTGCGGCCGATAGCGTTGACGGCTACGACACGAAACTCATAGGTCGTGTGAGCGGCCAGACCAAGCACCGTGTAGTCGGTCGTAGCGACGTCGAATATCTCGTCGTACAGACCATCGGCCGAGTACTTGTGCCGGTACTGCACGACGTAAGACTGGATTACGACTCCGATAAGACTAGATCGTCATCACTCAAGACGTAAGACTGGACGGGATCGGTGTTGCCGGAGTTCCAGGTGAGTCGGGCCGAGTTGGCGGTCAAGTCCGACACGACGAGACCAGTCGGCGGCTTCGGCAGCGCTGCACAGTCACACAAATAAACCCAAGCTCCACTCATTACACTATCTGGACTTACTGTTTGATTTGTTACGGCCAATTCGCACCTAGGCCTATGACTTAACTCAACTCAACCCAACTCAACTGCCGTGACTGTGGACGACAATGCATTGTGACGTCATCAGCATTGTGACGTCACGGTGCTGTGCACAGACCACGCGTTCTGCTAGCCTGGCTGAGCAGTTGAGTTGAGTTTCGTCGGCGTGGTATAGGTGTGAAATGGTCATTAAACAACAAATCGCTCGCTTACAACAAACTCTAGGCCTACAGTGCACATTTTGTGAATGCGCTGTGCCAGGCCATCAATTTTTGGCAAATTTAAATTGTACAGTTTACTGTGGAGACGCTCAATTTGTCGTAAATTTGTTAAATGCGCAAATAAGTAGGTAAGTAAGTTAATGCAATTTAACAATTAATTACGACGCGCTGCGTTCTGAACACAGAAAAACAAAGATGTCGCTCGCAGCCATTTCAACTATTCAAATCTACAACATCATAGATTTGTTATGAGTGTTCGATTTTTTGTGCATTGACCGTACAAATAGGCCTAAGTGTTGCGGGTTTTTGTAGATTTTCGATTTGTCGTATACAGCCTATACCACATGTACGAAAATCTGCAACGAATCGACGTAAGTTTGTGACAACCAGATGTTGGCTGAAATAAGTCATAGGCCCGGCGTAGACACCGTGTCTCAAAAAAGTTCACCCTTTTTATTCTTTGAGACGCAGTGTAGGTGTCAGCAGTTCAGAACGTGCTAGAAATATACCGTGGGGAGCTTTTTTCCAAGAACACAAAATACGGCTTTAAAAACGAAAAGGGCGTATTAACACAGGAAAATAAGCTTCTCCTGTAATTTCCTAACCACGTTGAATTAGTGACGCGCAGTCTTATAGAAATCGATTAATGCCTATGTTTGTCGTCACCGCTATAATATCGATGTCACTTAACCGATCGTCATGTCATATGCAGCTGCCGTAGGCTATCTTGTCTCTAATGAATGCCCTATATAGCTATAAATCACGTTTCGTGCAGCTTTATTCCATTGCTTATTTGCTTTACACGAAATAACAGCAGACAGTAAGCAATGGCGGTGATAGCGTTTATGAGTGCTTAATGACTAAGACAGGTGTCAGAAAGGAAGTTTTTTTACCGTGTGTGGTATTCAAATTGGACATGAAAAGCAAAACCTAAAATTGCGTAGAGTCGACATGATTTTAACACATATTATGTAAATAACAATGCGGAACAGAGCAAAAAAAATTCACAGAGAGTCTTCTGAAATCAGAATCAGCGCTGTTTTTGTTATATTTAAGTACGTGAAAAATAAAAGTTAGCGCATAACGTTTAAAAAACCTCTAATGAGCTAATGTCCGTGCGAAAATCGTTACGATAACCTTATTTTTTGCAAGACGCGTCCGTTTTAATATTTCATGACGTTATATGTTAGTTTATTACATTATCGTCATTCGTCAGCTGCCCCCGCTGTCTACCGTCAGCGACCGAGCTTTTCCGGTCGCCGCTGCTCGTGTCTGGAACAGTCTGCTAGAAAACGTCACCCTCCACATCTTCCGTGGCTGTGTTCCAATCAATCCAGTCTGAATACTCATCTGTTTCGCATTTCATATCTTACCCGTTCGTGACCGCAAAGTGCCCGGGCAGTGACGATTATGTGCATTATAATAGTTTCTGTTATTTACTTACTTGCTTGCTTACTTACAGCAGCGTCGTGGATTAAAAAGTAAGCCGGCGGGACAAAAAGTTGCAATTTTCCAACAGATACTACAAATTTCCGACAAAATTCCGACAAACAGCTAAAATTTTCGACGCAGGAGATTATGCGTGCTCAAAATTTTAACTGTGGTCCTAAATTTTCCCCCAAATTAAAGCTTTTAGTTCCAAATTTGGCATTTTTGAGCGAACATTTTCAGACAAAAATGTTCCGACAATTTTTCAAAAGTCCAAAATTTAGGGAGACAGCGGCAGCGTGCCCCTTCTCTCCCACCCCTGCACTGACGCCACTGCTTACATACTGCTGCTAGCACTACGAAAAGAATAAAAGCGAGAGAGCGGTTCGTACCGAGTGTTGCCGTACCTTTGACGCGCACCTCGGCGTCGTACTCGATGTTGCCGAGATCTGACGTCGCGACACACGTGTAGGTCGCCGTCTCGCGCACGTCCGTCAACTGCAGGATGTTCTTGCCTATCGGCGGGTTGTCCTCCGGCGTCAGCTCCACGGCACCGAGTCGCCAGCGCACGAAGGGCATCGGCGACCCGATAGCGACGCAGGTCAAGTTGACCGCTCCGCCCGGCAGCACTTCGGCGTTCTCCGGAGGAATGGAGAAATGAGGCGGCACTCGACGTACTATATACAGATACACAAAACAACACAAGACGAACTTCAATGAATGAACGAAATGTCTTTATTATGACGGCCGAAAGGCAAAACATCGCATAGTTACAGTTTTCTGTTGTACAGTTACAACGACGTACTTCAGAATGCTACGAAAAGATGTATGCACTGGTAATTGCAAAATGAAATATAGCGAACAAATGCGTATACGTTATTTAAGCAAATAAATGTACAAAACATAAGTTTATACACTTGTTAACTGCAACATATATGGACTTGCACATCAAAAACAGCAAAAATTACAAAAGGTGATATTGCCCGCATCACACTGACCGTGCGTCAATGTGCTGCTGAATAACCAACCGTAGGTCTACTGGTTGTCTGCGACCTTCAAATCATCCAAGGTCCATGAATTTCACTTCATCTAACAAGGCGTATGCCACTTTCTATTAATGATTAATAGTAACTTTGGTCTATCTTTCACCGTTTCCGAGACATAACCAGTTTTCCGTTGAAAAACGCACATTCCCCCTTCTATTCAACACAAAATTTGAAAATGTTTCCTTTGCTAACATTCACTAACATTTTGCAAGCCTAATTTTACAAAACATGGTATTTTCCCCATAAAACCTAAAGATTAGCCATAATACATCCCCAACAGACGAACAGACAGACAGACAAACGACAACTCGTACCATAAGCTTGACCCGTTACGTAAGTAGGCCTACGGTCGGCTAATGAAACGGGCACTGAAATGTCTCTGATATGTTTCGCTTTTGTTTCAGGTTCATCAGCATAGTTATTGCGTTCGCGAATAAATATACAGATGCTGCCGAAACAGTCTATATAAATACCATAACAAAAAAATCAATGAAAAGATACTACAAAATACACTCATCTCCAGCAATTCCACCCAATAAAGCACAGAGGTCGGAACTGCAGGTGAACACATATGGACTAAAGCAATAGGTAGATTAAATTAACTCACTACATAGGCAACATTCTGTCGGACGAACGCAATAAAAGGGTGGCCAATATCGGAATGCGAGAAGTAGATTAAGTTTATGAGCCGCACGAGAGCTATCTCTAATCAACGACCGGGCCCCAACGGATAGGGAAACCCGGACATTACCCCCAGATAAATCCCCGCCCAAAATACGCCGATCTGCTGCACGACAAAACCTCGCTGGATGAAATTTAAATTTTCCCTAATACTAGTAATTAACTGTCACTAATCTATGGCCGCAGTTTGTAATCATTTGGCAAAAACAAACTTCAGTAGCGAGAGGATTTGTTGTAGATGAAACCCAGCACCGAGGGGATTTTGTCCGGGGAATATTTGTCCGAGAATTACCTCCATTTCCGGACTGCGGGACAGAACAATGGTGTAAGCTGGCGAACATGTTCAGAATTAATGAAGCAGTTGGTGGATAGCAGACGCCGCGATCTCTTAGACTTATTCTACCGTGGCACTCGCAATACCTATCTCTAGCACTTTGTCTGCAATGGTTTATAACTCCACAGGTGCATTCACGTGTAAAAGACAAAGGTGATTCATGAGACATAAAAAAGAGACGTGTAAAAGTGTTAAACTAACTGGTGTACGACGTATACAGGGTGAGCCAAAAAAGTAAGCTATTGCACTTTGTCCATATCTTCACTAAATATTGATCAATATTTACAATTTTTTACCAGTGGACTCTATAAGAAATTTGCTACTCGGTGGCACGCACATCACACTTATTATGTCACTACACTACACTGTAAAATATAAATATTCAAAAACATACAATATTCACAGATAAACCAAAAATCTGATGGTAAATTTTTGAAGTATTTAACATAAATGTTAAAATATGAGTTGAAGTAAGTGTCAAAAACATTCTAGGACATGTTAAACATTTTAAAAAATAATTTCAACTATTTTACTGTACACTAATTTTCACTGTACACTAATGTTGGTTGTTGGCTGTAATCTTGCTCGGTTAACTGCATGAGCTACAGTGCAACGTGTTTTAATGTGCGACCCTACAAGCTGTGCACTATTTTTTTTGAAACATGAAAACTTACTCCGTAGCTACACCTAAACCTTATTGACACTTATTATCACTTATATTTAACATTTTACTTAGATACTTTATAAATTTACCACTGGACTTTATTACCATCTGTAGATATTATACGTTTATGAATATTTATATTTTACAAGGTAATGTAGCGACATAATAGGTGTGGTGTGCATGTCACTGCGTATCAAATTTCTTCCAAAGTCCAGTAGTAAAAAAATTGTGAAAATTGGTCAATATTTAGCGAAGGTATGAAAAAAGTACAATAGCTTAATTTTTGGCCCACCCTGTAAAGGCTTCGACACGGTGCACGCTGTACAGTGTATTATGCGAGTGTAGGCTAACCGTAGACCGTGTTAAAACGAACTTATTTCACGACTGTGATCTGCGGTCCGTTCCGCCCCAGACTGGGTGCTGTACGCGAACCCGAGCCACGTTTCTGTCGTCGCACTTGAATAGAGTGGGGTTATGGGCAGTTATACCACCCCAGACACTGCAGTGAGAAACAGACAGGCGACAAAAAGTAGGTTACGAAATAAACACAGTGCTTAAACGGACATTTATCTCACATAATAAGCTAACATAATACGCCGAAACGCAAGCAGCCTACAAGCTTGCCAAACGCAGGGGTTCTCTAATTGCGTTCATCATCAGGCAGACGAAATAAACCGAAGCGAATTCCTGTAAACTATGAGAAGTCGGAACTTCGGACAGCCGAAACACTGAACAGAACTACAGGTTTTACGTATAGAAAGACGGGCTGCATGCATGTATGAGAAAAAGGTACCGACACACAAAAGCTATTTCCTAAATGTATAGGCATTTAATGTATACAAAACGGCAAGAAAAACGCACGCACAATGCCACGCGCGTGGCAAGTACACAATGCAGCAGACGGAACAGTAACAAAGCGCGTGTATTGTTGCTGTTGACAAAAACCGAACTCCACTGACTTTGATTCGTTGCGGATGAGTTGTACAATACGGCGCACATCAAAAGCTGTACGAAAAATGTACAACACTTTATTATACAGCATTTTCTAGTGTACGAATACGACTTTTTGCTCAACGACTCCGCCACAAATCAAATTCAGTAGAGTTTGGACTTGATCGCGCGACGGTTTTAGCAACAAAGTGAGGATGCATAGCAACAGTTTCACGGTTGCAATGAGTACTAGGTAAAGCAGCAAACGCCAAGCGTCGTTCTGCAGACTTTACCTGCTCCTGTCTGCGACTGCAGCACCGGAACCCTGGAGTCTGAACGATTGTCAACATATCATCAACGAAACGATCAGCGAAAACGCCGAGATATCGGTTTAATTGTAGGTTTACGTCTGGCATTTTAACGGCATTCAATGACATTCAACGAGAAACGATTAAACCAAATGACAAGGCGCTAATGTAGAAAGAAAGTATATAGGTTTTTCTCCATCTATAGGCCTACGACTTGTAAATCGTTTCACCGTTACGGCTGTCTGATCTGCCAAGCATAAGTGCCGAACACGATGATAACCAGTGGCGATCGATCTCTCTCCCAAGTTCCCAACTTCAGTTCCGCAACATTGTAGGCTACTTTTTAGGGCAAGCTCCAGAAAAAAATCAGTTGACAGTTAGGTCCTAAATATACTCAACAACTGATTAGGTCATAGGTCATTTGGTTACCACCCCAACTCCAATTTCTGAATTTCTGGCTAGGCATGGTGAAAACCCTTGGAGCGGTAAAGCCACACGGCGTTCCCGTGACCTTCTAGGTGGTGAAAGGGCTCGCTGCATTTTCTGCCACAGAAACCGGTTTCAGTGCTCGGCATTCGGCCTCGATTTTCGGACGTTTGGTCATCAAACCGCGGATTTTTGGGCCTTGCATGCACTGGTCACTTCGAAACAGTCTTCGTTTGCCGCCAATGCATCCAACGGGAGTGGACAACGAAACATAGAGTTGCACCGGTGCGTAAAGCGCTGTTTACACTGCGCGGTCAATCTATCCGGGTCGGTCAACAAGCGCGTCAAACCGACTAATCAAAACATCAGCATCATCATCGGCAGCATCAACGACAATGAGGTGAGTATTAATATCGATCGAAGTGGTGCAGGCTGCATACATTACATCCCCCGCAGCGTTAAATGTCGATTCTATAAGCTTCTGTATGCACAGTCATCAGCTCGTCGCTTGAAAAAGTTTATAATAATAAAGGTCGTTTGGAAAACCCATCCCAAAGCTAAAAAGCCTCACCTGCCATATGGGATCACCTGCCGACACAAAATGAACGCCATTACAAAAGCCAGAAAGGCTAATTTTTGATTTACCTACCCCGGAAAGATGGAAAGCTCAGTTGACCTTCACCAAGGTCAACTCGGCCTTCCATCCCTCGGGGGTAAGTAAATCGAGTACCGGCCTTTCTGGCCGGGGTAACGGCGATGCACGTTTACGCGTGTTGGGTGACACTGTGTGATCCCATATGGCAGATGACGCTCCGTCGACAGCTCTTAGATGGGTTTTCTGTGAAGAGCTGTGCCTTTTTATTCAAGGATAATTTATCTGTCGCGAGAACTAAATCTGACTGCTGTGCGTAGGCAGGCCGTTGCTAGTGACGTGAGCAGCGTGCTACGGCTGTGCGTATTCTGCGTACGTTGCGTGGCCAAGTTCCGCTCGTAGCAACCGATGGAAGCAAAACCCACGTGCGGCGCCAGCGAGAACCGTAAGCCACTGACGAGCGATCGGAATTAACACACAATCAGCATCGCGAACGTGATTTACTCGTTATGGGGAACGTGGGGGAAGGAGGGTGAAGTTAGGGGTATAGAAAGCACCCCAGCGTGACGTGCGGGAAACGAAGGGGGCGGGGTGCTCAAACACCTGGCTGATGGCCCGCTGAGAAATATTGTGCTGCCGGGCGTTTTTATCAACGTCACTACTAACGTCATTAGGCGGCTGTATATCTGGGGTCCCCGGTCACGTCATAACTGGAGACGCCGTGCTTTAAACGTTTCGACGCTCGATCAAGTAGAAAAATGTCGTCGGCCCAGTGCCGACATACATTTTGCGGCCGTCCGTTTACGGTTGCACAACTCTCTAACCCTGATCTTCGACCTTTTGAAATGCAAATTGGCAGCTAGCCTATACTCCTAAAAAGTTCACACCGATTTGGGTTTAGCCACACTTCATAGTTTTTAAATTAAGTGCGAGTACAGTACAGACAGACAGACAGACAGACAAAGGGGCAAGACATGCATTGCGGCCTATTAAAACGACCAGAGAATAATAGTCGTCTAAAAACGACAAATCAACAACGGCTCATCAAACTTCAAAGGGTTAATGTTCTGTCAAAAAATTGTGTACAGCTCTTCATCGGAAACCCATTGCTAAACTACAGAGCGTCACCTGCCATATGGGATCACACAGTGTTAGCTGCCACCCGACACAGGTGAATGCGCCACGCCTTAACCCCAGCCAGACAGGCAGGTACTCGACTAATGGATTGATTAAAAGTTTGGTAAATTAAACGGATCGCTAATGCACAAACTCGTCGTATCATCAAGAATGCAGCTCACACCGGAATAACGGAATAACGGCCAGTCTAAAGGCTGCACTCAGCCTACGGACCCCACATGTCGTTATAACCCCCAGCCCTTGCACACCCTTTCCTCCACCCCTTCTCCACCCCATCATGGCGTCGCACATTGATTGTTATTTCGACAAGCCGGTCGGTCCGGCGTCGTTTGGTGCTCGGGATAACAATCGCAGCCGTCAACATCTATTAGCGAATTGATCAGCGCCGAACGCCGGCCGAAACAGGCGCCCGCCGAACGCTGTACGTTCGGTCACTGCCGACGTTTACGTCACACCTCCTTCAGCGCTAAACTGACTTCATGCTATTTTAAACAATCAATCCATACTCAGCTCGTACTGGTACTGCTTTCGCCACTTTCCGCTGCAGGTGTACAGGGTGCGGCGAAAAAAAGTGGACTCCTGAAGTTTTTCGCCGTTTTCTCAGCAACCGTTCGAGATTTTGATTGGAAATTTTACAGCTTTTTAAGTGAAATCTTCTACAGCTAAATGCCAAGTAAAATGTGATTACGTTGAAAAATGACTAAGTTATAGACTTTTTAACATGACCGCCTATCGATTATTCAGCATTAAAAATGCTCAAGCTACAACACCAATTCAATAACATCGTTAAAACAACACAGTTAACTAATAATCAGATGCCAGAATTTTATTGTCACTGTGAATGTTCGAAGTGTCCACTGCCATCTCCAAGCTCCAACACAAGCCTTCAGTCGCTTTATTTGATAAGTCTTTCACTGCCTTGTCAATCGGTCCTTGTGGCAGGTTGCCCCAGATAACCTGAAGTACTTCCTTGAGTTCGGCGCTTGTTTTCAGCTTTGTTTTAAGCTTGTAGTAAGCCTCCAACATTGCACCCCATACGTGATAGTCCATTGGGTTGATATACGACGAATTTGGAGGCCATTGGTCTTTTGTGATGATATCTGGACAGCTGGTCCGCAGCCAGTTCTGTGCGCTGCGCGGCGTTGCGCGCTGTGTGTGCTGACGCGCCGTCCTGCTGGAAGATGAATCCAGTGGGCAGCTGGCTATTGCTTTAAAGGAACGATAATTTAGTGATAATTTATAAACAATATAAATTGCTGTTTATCAAAACGTCACTGTGACGTCATCGACAGTAACGTGTAACCAATTTTTAAAAAATTAAATAGCATTTTTAGCTTGATCATTTTTAATGCTGAAAAATCGGTAGACGATCATTTTAAAAAGTTCATAACTTCGTCGTATTTTAACGGAATCAAATATTAATTGGCATTTAGATGTAGAAGGTTTCAGTAAATAAAGCTGTAAAATTTAAAAACGGTTTCTGAGAAAACGGCGAAAAATTTTAGGGGTCAACTTTTTTGCCACACCCTGTACATTACAAAGCAAACGTCAGCGTATTCTATGCCACCTGAGCGTGGTTTAAATACTATATCACACTGTCTGGAGTGGTATAAGCTTGTATACTGCGTATTCGCTTACCCGCTCCAGCAGTGCGATATCCAGTATATCTTGCACCGTTGCACCCCTGCTGGGCCCTGCAGTCTCATGCCACAAGAATACTTGCACTGAGAATAACGAATTAAATGAGCAGAGATGTCGCTACGCCTTCTACCAACGCGTATGCAGCCGTCCGTCCGTCTAGTTGCTGAGGGTCGTTCGTACACGTCCACTGCACGGTGCCTAGAGTGTGCAGTGGGCGAGGCCGCCGAATACGCGCAAGCCGGCATGATCCGCCAGCCACAAGTAAACATTTTTGTTCAGCTTTTTTCTGACATCGGCGATGACCTGGACTTATGACTTTTTAAACTGACAATATTTGACACATCGGTTACCCATGTGCTGGGGAACGTTCACACCTTTTTGATTTTTTTACGCTTTTTTGTTTTGCAGTTAGGATCCCGTACGTGATAGAGAGACGAACAAACAGGCAACATCGGTAATGCCGCCTACTAGGACGGCCGCATAATAAGCTGTTTGAGCAGTAACTGTCACGTGACTCCAAAATCCAAGCTACGACTCCCTCCGCTTCTCCACGGTACCATCTCTCCTAGGAAGATTCATGCGGTAAATTTAACCGTCAGCAGCTTCGGCTGCGGACGGCGAGACGCGTCAATTATTAACAAGAACGAATGCGTCACCATCGAAAGGAAAGGAACGGTCTGAATGCAATGTGCTTACCTCGTACGTAAAGGTTGGCGCCATACGAGTAAGCAATTCCTACACTGTTCTCCGCCACGCATTCGTACTTTCCCTCGTCCGACTCCAGACTGTGCCTTATCTGCAGCGATCCTACACAGCAACCAATGCTCAAGCTGGCCACTGCATCACAGCAATTGTGTGAACTGGTGAAAAACTGCCCAAAACTCGCACAGCCTAAAACTAGATTGAGCAGTTTTTAACCCATTAGTGCCTGAATTATTTTATAGTTTGCCGTCAAACTAGGTGTCCCATTTTTGGGGACGCTAGGCATGAATGGGTTAAGCTAAATGGAAGTAGGCCTAAAAGTAGGCCTAAAGGCCTACACAAAGGCCTAATTAAACGGAACAAAAAATTGATATATTAACACCAATACCTTTTGCATTCTGTTTTGTAACAAAAAGAAAAGATAGGGGCAGTGTATAGATCTTAATAATATGCCCATGTCAGAGCTACGGAGCATCGCCTGCCGTATGAGATTACACAGTGTTAGCTGCCACTCGACGCAGGTGAACGCGCCCTGATTGAACTTCAGCCAGACAGGCCGGTACTCGATTACTTTCCCCCGGGGGATGAAAGGCTGAGTTGACATGGTTTTGATACATACAGAAATCGCCGAAAATCGGCTATCAACATGTGCAACTCCGTCAGATAGATTGGGCTATATACATGCTGCAGTAGTGCCAAACGGACGGGTCTCGCTCTTGCACAATTCATTTATAAATAATTTGACAGTACAGGGTGTGGCAGAAAAAAGTGGACCCCTAAATTTTTTCGCCGTTTTCTCAGCAACCGTTTGGGATTTTAATACGAAATTTTACAGCTTTATTTACTGAAACCTTCTACATCTAAGAGCCAAATAAAATGTGATTCTGTTGAAAAACGACGAAGTTATAGATTTTTTAACATGACCGCCTACCGATTTTTCGGCATTCAAAAATGATCATGCTACAACACCAATTTCATAACATCGTTGAAA
>Ga0209367_1004975_pt1 | contig 18426 bp, 12 predicted proteins | sample WorMetLIZISLAND2_FD_187412 | JGI IMG/M metagenome (GOLD analysis project Ga0209367, IMG submission 187412) | Marine gutless worms symbiont microbial communities from Max Planck institute for Marine Microbiology, Germany - Olavius geniculatus... ... | reverse complement strand
ACAAAAGGTGATATTATTCAGCAGCACATTGACACACAGTCAGTGTGATGCGGACAATATCACCTTTTGTAATTTTTGCTGTTTTCGATGTGCAAGTCCTTAAATGTTGCCGTTAACAAGTGTATAAACTGATGTTTTGTACATTTATTTTATACAACGACGTTTCGAATGTGGTGAGATATTTAATGAGAATCTTATTGTAAATTTTCAGAAAAGTATAGGCCAGGGGCGTATTCAGGATTCCAAATTAGGGGGCATAAAATGAAGGGGCCTGGGGGACGGAAGTACCCCAGTGGGGTCCAGGGGAAAAGCCCCGGTAGGGCGTTTAGGAAGTCTGGGGGCGAAGTCCCGCAGAAGCTGAAACTTTTTGTGTATAAAAGCGTGAATTTTTTTGCTCTCTGCAAGACAAAATAAAATATTATGCCTATCTGGTTGATGCATTTTGGAGAGGTTATTACATCACAGCTACGCCTGAAACGACTCGCCGACATCGCTCACCAAGATAGTGGTGGCAAATGTGTAAGATAATAGTCCTAGTAGTGGTGCGCGAAAGATTAGTCTAGGAAGTCGCAGATAACGACCGGTAGCAGATAGTAACGATAACACAGTTTTAAAAGTAATCATTACAAAGTAATTATTAAGTATCAGCTCCAGACAGCGACCGCTTGTCCTAAGACGAGTCATTTCAGTGACTGCTAGCCCAGGACGCATCAGGTCAGTGCACGCTATCCGATTACTTAGCCGGCAGCCACACATACGGCACACAGTGCTGCCAGTGTCTGTGACAGACTCAGGATTCTCAGTCATGCACCGGCTGCAACCAACAGAGGCAATAGTCAATCATTGCCTCGACATCATCACCTACGACCGCCGACTGTCCGACGTGGGATGGGGGTGTATGAGTTGGCCTATACGCACAGGAGGACTCATTTAGCACGGCTAAACGATTGCTCGAGTAGCAGAGAGCAGAGGCGGATACTAGCAACCGTGGCGTGCGTATTCCAAGCAATCTGCACAAGGCCTAATGTTTACCGAGTTTAGGGGGCCCCCTCTGAATACGCTACTGTAAGCCTATTAGTGAATAGTGAAAGAATATTTAAAATCCGTTGAAAACTGCCAAAAGTATTGTCAGCATTGTGAGACGTCCATCCATGCCTATACAACATTATCGGCACAGCTGGTTGGCGTCTGGTGCGATGGGGGCCACTCCGTTAGCAGCCCACAGACAACAGAGCACACAGCGCAGAGCTGAGCGACTAGCTGCCAGTCGCCGGACCGACCGACCAGACCAGTCGACTGGCTGCTACTAAAAGACGCAGCGACTTAAACGAAAAGAAACGTCTTAATCTACACACAAACGTTTAGGCCTATAACACTTCGATATTAAACAACACACGATGTTTTGTATTATAAATGTACGAAACATCACTTTATACACTTGTTAACGGCAACATTTAAGGACTTGCACATCGAAAACAGCAAAAATTACAAAAGGTGATATTGCCCGCATCACACCGACTGTATGTTAAGATAAAAAAAGCAAGTGTAAGTAAATAAAATTTTTAAGCAAAAGTGAATTTATATAACGCATAAGTTACGGCAAAAATTAGCAAAAGCGGATGGAATCTGACAAAAACATCACAAAAATAACAAGAAATTTGAGCTAATGCTCATGAGACGCGCGAAAGCATATAGCAGTTCCTAATCGCAAACTGTCAGTCTGTCTCCAGTCTTTTCATCGCAGTTCATTCTTGGATTTCGTGTGCAGCAGAAAGTCGCAAAAATTAATAATATACAGCATGTCAGTACATATTTGCAATCGTTTTCACGCTACACCAGATAATTGCGGTAAAATAACCACTTTTTAGGAGGGGTAGCCGTATTTGACGCCCGCCTGCGACGGGCTCCATGAACATAGGGGATCGGGACTTAGACTGCTGAAATCTACGTTTAATGCTGAAAATTTCATACGCAGGTTGTTTTGGACTAACTTCAGCCATTTCGTCGCAATTCAGTATTGAAGTGTGCACAGCATTCAAATATTGCGAAAAATTCACTAAAAACCCATTTTGGAAAGGTTCAAGGTCGTTCAAGGTCATTGATGTTGTTAAATCCAAAAAGCCTGTCACCAGCGCTTGTTATGATAAGCAGCATGTATGTACTTATCTGCGACGTTTTCACATTATTCGAGCCAATAACGGCAAAATGACGTCTTTTTTAGGGGTACCCCTTTTTCACGCCCTCGTTCGAGGAGAATCCCTTCCCTGCACTCAGTGGCACAAAATTTTTTGTCACGATAAACTAGAGACCTTGCGGCAGCCGACTGTAAAGATTTCGTGATTCTAGCTTGCACAGTTTTGATACAGATCACGAGTGTGACAGACGGACGGACAGACGGACAGACGGACAGAAAGACAGACGCTCAGACGATGGCTAAGACGCGCGAAGCATTCTGCTTTCGCGCATTTCTAGCCGTGAGCTAAAGTATCGAATCAAATTTCTGGAATGGCCCAACCCTTCACGCGCTGCCTGGCGAGTAAAGGACGGTTTCACAAAGTTGACTTTGACAGTCTAAGGATTCAGCTAATTCCACACTTTCACGACAGTGTCTTTCATGAAGCACTTACCTGTAGCTATGTACAGTCAAGTGTAGACGCTATCACCAAACACCCAATCGTAGAACGAGACCAACTCACACAGACTTGATGCAATCACGCATTTGCTAATGCTGCTGATCAAGTGCACTTACTGCAGTGCACTGCTGGTTCGGACTGCATAGGGCTGCAGCCTGCAGCAGACAGTTAAGCCCGAATTCCATTACGCCGACTTTGCGACAAAGTCCGGGACAAGTTCCTGACAAAGTCGCGGACTTGTCGCGGACACAGATCATGAAAGTCCGCGACACAAATCACGTCGCCGACTTTCATGATCTGTGTCCGCGACAAGTCCGCGACTTTGTCGTGAACTTGTTCCGGACTTTATCGCAGACTTTGTCGCCGACTTTCCTCGTGCATTGTATCGGGCTAAATTCCATTAGAACGACACAAACGGGTTTGTCGCAGTCTCGTCACGGACTTTGTCGCAAACATCTCGACATGTCGAGATGATTTGTGACCGCTACTTTCGTGATTTGTGTCGGCGACTTTCACCGAAACTTTATGATTTCATGATTTGTCACTGTTTGTGTCCGCGATTTTCATGATTCGTGTCCACGACTTTAATCGCGGGAAAGTTTCGGTGAAAGTCGGCGTAATGGAATTTGGGCTTTAGCCAGCAACAGAGCAGCCACTGTTGTGGGCCACAGAGCTATAAATAAACGGCACTGTGTCATTTCCACTTTTTGTTTATATTTCCATGGCGTGGGGCCAGCAGAATCTGCTGGCACGACGCTGATTGTACTTAGACCTGGGAGTCGCTGAGGTACAAAAACGTGACCCGACGTGAGACTAAAATGACCCCAAGTCGATGGCGAATCGACTTGACTTGACATGACAACGGCATGTCGACTTCAGTCGACTTCAAACGACTTGAGACGTTCAGAAGTTGTGATGAACTTGCGTGAACACTGTACATACAGGGTGGGGCAAAAAATGGCACAACTTCACTAAATATTAACCGATTTTTAAAAAATTTTTACTGTCAAAATCAGAAGACAATTTGCAATAAAGCTATTACTATAGATCTCACCACAAATAAAGTGTGTTACTACACTACCTTGTGAAATGTCAGTGTCTTAAGGATAACAATTAAAAATAAGACGACTTTTGTTGCAACGCATTTTAAGAAATTAACAACAGAAACAATGCGTTTGTTGTCTCATTTATTGTCTAGAAAATCACATCTCACAGTTTTCACATCAAAATGTCTCCGCCTTGCTGCTGGAGGACGCATCCAACCGGCGACGCCACTGACCAATGGCGCGATCAACCAAACGCTGAGGCACTTTTCCCCCCTCAGCGACAATGGCCTTCCTTAGCTGGTTGATTGTCGTAAATCGTCAACACTGATAGGCCATCTGTTGAAGGTAATCCCTCGCAACATAATCGACCGGATTTAAATCCGGTTTGTTTGGGGGGGGGCACATGCCAGGATTCATCAATGTTGATCACGTAACTGGTCAGTAGCGTCGCCGGCTTGAGTGCCTCATCTGACATTTCACGAGTGCGAAGTTTCCGCACAAGCCGTGATATGCAGGAACCGCCCATGGGCCCCAGTCAGCGCGTCAAAAAAAATCTTGCGTGCGGCGACATTTGTCGCCGTATTTACTGTGCGCAGGCTGCACAATAGCATGGCAGCAAGAGCGCAGTTTAGCATTAGGCCTATTGGCAATAATTGACTGGCGACGCTTTAAGCCAGTTCTTAAAGCTAGGCAGATCAGCTTTGATTAGTTTCTTCATTGTCTTATTATTGCAGAAAATTGTGTATTTGTTTCTGTGGCCACACGTCGCAGTACAATTAGATTTGGGAGTCGGGTAGATCAAGTCGACTTAGGTCGACTTGGGCCTTCCAAGTCGGGTCAAGTCGGTCTGTAGCGTCACCGTCGAAATTTTCTGGCGCCGTCGGTCTCATTACAAGTCATTTCAAGTCGACTTGAGAAGTCGACTTAACCAGTAATCTTGCACCTAGCAGTTTTCTCAAACGCGGCTATCAATGAGCTCAGGCAACAAGCTGTTGTATAAGCGATGTGCAAAGTCAATGGGAAACTGATGAACTTTGGTCCACATATTTTAACGTTTTTGGAAAGCCCTAGAGAAGTGCTACAAACCCCCAAAATTTTATGGGCCAAATTTCAGAAACAAAAAAATTATTGAGTGATCAAATTTTGAACTTTGGTCCAGATTTTCTCGAAACTGGTGAACTTTGATTCACATATTTTGGCATTTGTGGAAAAGCCTTAAAAGGTCCTACGAGCCGGCATAATTTTGTGGGCCAAAGTTCAAAAACAGCAAAGGTATGCGAATCGGGACCAAAGTTCAAAATGTGATCATCCAATAATTTTTTTTGTTTCTGAAATTTGGCACACAAAATTTTGGGGGCTTGTAGAACTTCCCTAGCGCTTACCAAAAAGGTCAAAATATGTGGACCAAGGTTCACCAATTTCGAGAAAATCGAGACCAAAGTTCAAAATTTGATTAGTCAGTAACTTTTTTGTTTCTAAACTTTGGCCCAGAAAATTTAGGGGCTTTGTAGCGCTTCCCTTAAACTTTCCAAAAACGTCAAAATATATGGGCCAAAGTTCAGAAACAGGAAAGTTTCGGGGAGTCAAATTCTGACAAATATTTCGATTTTCTCGAAATTGGTGAACTTTGGTTTACATGTTTTGACATTTGTGGAAAAGCCTTAAAAGGTCCTACAAGCCCGCATAATTTTGTGGGCCAAAGTTTAAAAACAGCAAAGTTATGCGATTCGGGACCAAAGTTCAAAATTCGATCACGCAATAACTTTTTTGTTTCTGAACTTTGGCCCACAAAATTTGGTGTTTTGTAGCACTTCCCTACTGCTTTTAAAAAACGTCAAAATATGTGGACCAAAGTTCAACAATTTCGAGAAAATCGAGACCAAATTTCAAAATTTGATCACTTAATAAATTTTTTTGTTTCTGAACATTGGCCCATAAAATTTAGGGGGCTTTTAGCCCTTCACTTAGGCTTTCCAAAAATGGCAAAATATTTGGGCCAAAGTTCAAAAACAAGAAAGTTATCGGGGATCAAATTCTGACAAATATTTCGATTTTCTTAAAATTGGTGAGCTTTGGTCCACATAATTTGACCTTGTTGGAAAGCCATAGAGGAAAATGCTATAAGCCTCCAAAATTTTGTAGGCCAGAGTTCAGAAACAAAAAAGTTATTGGGTCATCAATTTTGGAAAATTAATCCCGATTTTCTCGAAACTGGTGAACTTTGGTCTACACATTTTGACACTTTTATAAAGCCCTCGAAAAGAACTCATCATCATCATCGTCATCGACAACCGTGGGCTCAATGCCCGTTGGTGTCTGACGCCATTCTTACTATCGCTGCCCACCTTTGTCCATGGCTCTCTCTAGATCCGCGATGAACACAGTGGGTGATATTGGATCTCCTTGTCTTGTACCCCTGCTGGTTGCAAACTAGCTTTCCTTTTGCCCACATACTCTGACTGCTGCCTGAGCATTTTCATTGATGTCTCTTAGCAAGTGGACTAACTGGTGGTCCACTCCATATGACTTTAGCACAGCCCAGGTCACCGTCTGATTTATGCTGTCAAATGCCTTCTGGAAGTCGACGAAGCAGTTGAAGATCTTTTTACCCTTTCGTCGTGCTTTCTCTGCTATCAGTCTCAGGGCTAGGATCTGCTGTACTGTACTCCTGTCTTTTCGAAATCCTGCTTGTTCGTTCGCCATGTGTTCTTCTATCTGTGACCTCAGTCTTTCTGTTAGGATCATCATTAGCGCTTTGCCGAGATGGCTTGTCAAGGCAATCGTTCTGTAGTTGCTGCATTCCATAGCACTGCCTTTCTTATGTAGCAGAGCTAGAACTGACTTTTTCCATTCTGTAGGCGCGATACCCGTCTCCCACGCTTTGTTACATAGCTGATGTATTTCTTCAATCAAGTGCGGTCTGCCGTGTTTGATCATTTCGCCTATTATCCCGTCATTTCCTGGACTTTTGTTGTTCCTCAATTTTTTCACGGCCTTTTGTACTTCTTCTACCAGTATTTCACCCTGGCTGTCAGCAAGTGGGGGTGGCGAGATGCATTTTCGGGACCCCAACCACCTGTCAGGGAGACCGATTTTAGCACGAAATGTCTAATTTGGAGTTGTTTAGCGACCTCAGTTACAATGCCTTCGGGCCCATTTTCCACATTTTTATACACAATGGCTCAGTAAAGAAAAAAAAGTTTTAGCTTTGTACCTATTTCCAGTCAAATTTGGCGTGCAGTTCAAAATGGCGAAAAGTCCAATTAGCGCGGTCATTGCACAGTCTTCGACCTTCGCCGGCATGCAGCTGAAGTTTGACTGGACCGATCTTCATGAATTTTTTACACGATACTCTGTTGTCGATTCCCCCTCTGTAGTTTGGGTAACACCCTACACACACCCCCAAAAATTTTTTGGGGAAGGGGGTAAAATTCCGATTTTATGACTTTGCCACTTCTAGCTACCTCACGTCAAAACTTAGCAACGATGTCTTGTACCTGCTTTCTGTTTGAGGTTGGCGTTACTCCTCCCCCCTCGACTCCAAACACACTGAGTGTCGTACTTTTTTAGCCACTACTTTACTGGTTTGACTCCTTACATTTTGCCCCACTCCTGAATGTTTTGGCTGAACCAGCATTCCGAGAGGTTCCTTTATAGGTCAGTGCTTCAAGGAAATATAGTTTCTGTCGCCACGTTGCGTTTCAATCCTTGACTTGTCTTGTATGCCAAGGTTACGTTCACTGGTATATGTTCCGAAGTGTTTAACCTCACTACGTCATTAGCTTCTCTGTGGCTGGGGAGGGACTGGTGGATAGTAAGTTAATGGCAGTTGCCAGTGGGAACCTAATATGCTGCTGTATAATTATGGTTTGGAAATTTACCATACGCATGCCAAGGTGAGACTTATTAAACGTCAATTTTGCAAAACAACACATACATCTGTGATTTTTTGCGTTTCCAAATATTATAATAGCAGGCAAATTTGTGGCTTTCATTAAACGTCCAAGAGCTAAAAGTGTTCAGCTTTAGAGGAGCTTCGATCCGCTTTCTTGACTCCCGCCCCCTCTATGTCTTACTGATGCACACAACAACTGAATAAGGTTGACATTTGGTCCAAACGAAAAAAAATCATTGCCTTCGGTGTCCTAGACCTTATTATTGCCCCCACGTTGCCCCCAGCTTCAGATTACTAGCGCCGCCTATGCTGCAGAGTAGGGAATGCAACCCGGGTATACCAGAGTACCCATAAACCCGGGTTTGAGAGCGCGCATAAACCCGGGTTTACGGGTTTAATTTTGTGTCTCAATCAGTAGGCCTATGCAGAATAAAATTGCTAATAATACGTTTTAGCCTAACGTACTTACGTAACGGTCGAGCTTATGGTACGAATTGTTGTCTGTCTGCCGTCTGTCTGTCACGGATGTACCCTGACTAACGGGTAAGTCTTAGGGAAAATTTTTTAGACAAATAATTATAGCTATGTGTTTTACGTACGCAAAATTTCAGCAAAAAACATTTTCAAAATTGGGGTTCAATGGAGAGGGTAGGAAAAATGAATTTTCAACGAAAAACTGGCCGTATCTCGGAAGCGTTGACAGATAGAGCCAAGGTTACTTAATCACTAATGGAAAGTGGTATATTGACTTTCAAATGACGTGAAAATTATCAACCTTGTATGACTTTAAAGGTAACTGACAACCAGTACGGTCAGCTATCGATCCTAGCGACAGCTGGGCTTTTTGTTACTGTTTTGGGTTGACTGTTAATCTGTAAGTTTAAAGGTTTGGTAAGAGTTGTCGTGTGTCTGTCTGTCTGTCTGTCTGTCTGTCTGTAACAGATGTATTGTGGCTAACCGGTATCGAAGAAAGCTTTTTACACAAATAATTAGCCCTGACAACTACATTTTGCCCCGGTCCTGAATGTTTTAGCTGAACCAGCATTCCGAGAGGTTCCTTTATAGGTCAGTGCTTCAAGGAAATATAGTTTCTGTCGCCACGTTGCGTTTCGATCGTTGACTCATCCGGTATGCCCAGGTTACGGTTGCTAGCATCATCGGAAGTGTTTAACCTCACTACGTCATTAGCTTCTCTGTGGCTGGGGAGGGACTGGTGGATAGTAAGTTAATGGCAGTTGCCAGTGGGAACCTAATATGCTGCTATATAATTATGGTTTGTGTGACGTCTGTATGCCTCGAAGTGGGCTGACACTGACAAGAGTCGATCCATGGGTGTCATCAGATCCTACTATACGCCCCTACACTCGTTAACTGACAACTGAGTATGAGACTCCTGTTGTTATTGATCTTGAGAAGATGTGAATCTGTTTTTATGTATATAGTGCTCATGTTCGTTAAGAACAGTTTTATCTGCGTGTTGTTGCAGGTTCACATGTTGATGGTGCATTGGTTGTGACACCTGAAAACACAGCAGTGTTGAGCAGTGGACAACGATCGGTTACATTACGTTGTCGTACAAATGATACCTTAGCATTTTCTGGTGCTATTGGCTGGACACACACACTAGTCAATGGTGGAACAAAGAAAGTAGTTAGTGCATGTATAGTGGGGCCACAGTCAGTTTACAACATTACCCGAGATGACAGCACAGGACACTGTGATCTTGTTATTAACGATGTTCAACCTGCTGTAACTGGAATTTACAGCTGTTTTGAGTCACCCGAAGTAACTGCTTCAGCTCATGTCACTATCATTTGTTAGTTCATTAACTTCTATTATGTTATGGCTTTGTAACTATCACTAATGTACATGTATAGGTATCAGAGAGTTTATTAGAGACTTTTGATAACTTTTTTCATCGTTTGCATCAGAGTCTTGTTGTCAGTTACTAATAGTGAAACCTGTGCTTGATCTGCATATGGTGATGAATTTGACATTGCTTTGTTTTTACTGTGACTTGATGTTAAATTTGTGTCTACCAGAATAAATATTGTGTTTTGTTATAGATGAAGAAGTTCATATATCACAGTTTCCTGATGTGCTTCGACAAGGTGACACACTACAGATATCATGCGCAGTGAATTACACTGGTACACTAGCACCTGATTTCACATGGAATCCAAATCCTGATGAGACACTGCCATCTACTGATACTGACGGTACAGTTAACTCGACAATTAAAGTCACATCACGTGCTCTTATGAAGCAGCGGTATAATTGTTCTGTCAGTTTTAATGGATCAATTGTGGGAACTGCGACATCTAGAACTTCAGCTCAAACGTTGGGTTAGTACAGTGGACTATAGTGTTTTGAATGTGTTTTTTTTCTGCATTGTTTCTTTGGTTTTCTGTATTCTCTACTACTAACTCTTGAAAAGACTCTGAACATTTTTAGAGTTTATATTCTGCAGCAACAGCCTACATCTATCTAGACAACCTGCATATGAAATTTTTGGCATATAACGTTCATTTTAACCATCTGGGTTTCGACCTCTGGGCTGAAGGAGTCTTCCACATGGAGGCCTCAAATTTGAGTACTCTTTCAAGACACATTATTATTTTATAGCACGCTGTACAGTGTACGCTGATTGCCTAAGTGGCAGGACCGATGCTATCGCACGTCACGTGAACTTTGCTCAAATTAATTGTTGTGAAAGCACTCAACTAAACTCGAGTTCATTCGCTAAGTAGAGTGTTTATTGCTTGTCTGTCATTTGTTGGTCTTATTTAACAGAGAGGCGTGTACAGACATGTTTTAGCTTCACTACGAAAAGGCTACAGTCGTTTACAATTAAATAACCCCTAACGGTCGCCAATGTTTCTTCTGGTTTCTACGTGCTAGAGCTATAGCTATGGCGCGTATTATCTACGGTAATTCTGTCTGTCTGTCCGTCCATCCGTCTGTTCGACACATCCCAGTACCTATCCAAGACTAGGTGAGATAGAGACTTTGGGTTCACACCATAATAGGACAAAGTCTATAGTATTTTGTGTCAAAATTTCATGCCGCTGGGTTAAGGGCGTCCCACGAACGAAGGGGCGAAAGAGAGGCTCCCTTCATTAAAAAGGCGTTATTCTACCGCTATTGGCTCGTCTAACGTGAAAATTTTTGCAAATATGCACAGACATGCCGCTTATTATAACAAGCACTGGCGACGACTTCTTAGGAATGCCAACATCGATAACATTGAATGATCTCAAACTTTCAAAACATCGATGACCTTAAATGACCTTGAACCCTAAAAAAAGGGTTTTCTGGTGACTTTTTAGTGACTTTTTCTTGATTTTTCGCTGCAAGTAGTGAATTGCAATGAAATGGATTGAGATAGACCAAGATTACTTGCAAACAGGAACTACTACGAACTGTCGCGCATCTCATCAACATTAGGTCAAATGTTTTCTTTGTATTTTCTACTGACTCCTGAAAAGACTCTGGAAATTTTTAGAGTTCATGTTCTGCAGCAATAGCTTACCTGGTTCAGATTTCTGCTTTGCTGCCTCGTTTATGGCATCATCCAATGGAGATACTTGTTATGTTTTTCCATGGAAACGTTTAATAAATTAGCATTTAGTCAAACACATGTATCACTTGATTGCAGTCAAAATTTTGGATTTTGACAATACAAACTCGAAGCCACTTGTGAGAGTGCATATCTCCGCCAATTTTTAGGTTTCACAAATACAGCCAGTTGAGGATTGCATAATATATACTGTGGTTATACCTTGCATTATCGATACATACTTTTGGTGCAAAAACTATTTCACCATTTTTGACATAATAAACAAATAGGATACTAACCTTTAATTTTTATGAACAGAGTATTGTATTTCTTGATGTTTTTAGTTTGCATTCAGTACCCTGTGTATTGCTTATTTTCATATTTGCCACGTGAACAGAGTGAATAGCAGAGATTGTTTTCATCTGATGTGCGTCTGTGCACAGCTGAGGTTAAATGCTAATAGATTTTAAAGAGGTAACGCTACCAACTTCAAATATGGCGTGCATGTTTGGGACAGTCTGGCATGACTTTTTAAATTTTTTGCAAGTGGGCATGGCCAGAGTTATCTGACCGCTAAATCTTAGAGTACTAAATACCAGTCTCCAGAAAGGTTGAGTATATGGATTTCAGATTTGACTGGTTTGTTCCAAGGGACAGTCTGGACATGACCTCTATACTTTTGTTGGAGTGGGTTTTTAAATTTGTGGGCGTTAAGTGCCAATGGCTTCAAAATGGTTAACGCTTTTCGCCTTAGATTTGATTAGCGTTTTCTCAACCACAGTGAGACATGACCTGTTTGAAACTTTTTGGAAAAGGGGACGTGGCCAAGTTCACGTGACTGCTAAATTTCTGAGCGTTAAATGCAAATAGCTTCGAAACTGTTTAAGTTATGCTGGTAATGGGCGTTGAGCATACTAGAGTACGCATTTGGCGTATTATGTACTGTAGTATGACGTTTAGTTTGGTACTTGTTTGGTTATTTATTTTTAGTCCAATATTGTATTTTGTGATATGTTTATTATATCTGCAGTGTGTGTTACACGAGTAACAATTGATGGAGTGACAAACGGATCAACAGTTGACGCAAACACACCAATCAGCTGTAAGGCTGACAGAAGTGCTTATCCCACGGCAAGTTACAACTGGACAGACAATGCTGTTGGCTTACTGTCAACTGATCAAAAGTTTGTGCTTAAAGCTAACACTCAGTACAAGTTGACCTGCAATGCATCCAATGACTTTACTATACAAGAATGTTACGCTACTGCCTACGTTGAACTTAACAGTAAGTTGACATTTATTGGTTTTTTAAATTTAATGCTGTACATTTTAAAGTAGAACTTGAGTTTGTTAGTAGATATGTGCTGTAGTTAAACGATTTTGTCTCATTTCTAAGATGTTAGGTTGTAGAAGTAAATACAGAAATATTACAAGGTAGTGCGGCAACAGATTTGAGGCGGGAGTGCCAGATTTTAGTACACCATATCAAAATTTGCGCTTAAATGCAACAGTAAAAGAATGACTAAAATCCGACCACATTTGACAAAAATAACACTGTCGTCTTAGCTGTCAAGCCAGTGTGTTTGCTGTGCTACTATGCAGTTACAGTAAACTTACACTTCATTCTTTTGTTCCTTTACTGCAACGTGCTAGGTTGCTTTATTACACTACATCCGGCGTCATGCAGTACTATTATTTTTGCAGTTGCCGGTATAGGCCCCTATGCATAGCAAGCAAAATAATTATGATGTGACAATAGGCTTGAGCATTAAAACTAAGAATCACACCAATGGTCTAAAACATATTTTTTGTGCTTCTGGCGAAAATGAGGCCCAGGCGATCGTCGCTTATTTGGCTTACTGGCGGATTTTTAGCTCTGCACTGTTATGTCTGCTTGTGCACTTGAGATCCGGCTTACATTGTGAGAGTGCAAACTGCTAGAAATAACTGTGTTCTTTAATTTGGACTATCTGTCTTTTTGTCATGCTCAGTGTCATGTTCATTGTTAATTTATGTTGTTACGTCTGCACCTAACCATCATCTTCATGTCTTTACGTAGTCTGTTAGTTGGTCTCTTACTTATTATGCGGTCATCCATTTTGAGTCATTACTCGCTTGTTTGAGGCCATTCAATGGGCCGCAAGCATGAGTCATGTCCGTTCGTCTGTCTGTCTCTTATGATCTGTTAACTCTCTAAAACATTATATTAACTAAAATGTGCGTACGTGCCCCACGTAGGCGCAACCGTGGTGTGCCAATTTTTACTCCCAAAGGTTAATGATCAATGTCACTTCGACATCAGAAACGTCAAAAAGTTACGCATTATTCGCTTATGTTTGCTTTTGGCACTGCGAGTCATCTTGCATGTCAAATTAGAATTAAAATTCTTGTTAAAGAAGGCTGTTTTTGAACTTCTGCGATGCGGATAGCCGCATGATGTGTCGGCACTAGTTGTTGTACTCGCATTAACATCAAGTCGTTGTTGTGTTGTCTGCTTTTCAGTTTTCTTCTTATCTGTTTATTTCTGATTCACGACATGCTTATTTTCCAACAACCAAATTTGAAATGTTTAACATTTTGTAATTTTTTTTTACTTCCGGACAAGAATTAAGTCCATTTATGTTCATTTAATTTTGATTCTTCTCTATTGCGATAGGAAAACGACATCAGTGCATAGCAGCAGTGTGGGACGCTAAGTCTGTTTTTTTTCTGCTGTACATGTATTTAAAACCGTTGCTTTGCTATAGTTTAAGTATAGCTTTGTTTAGACGTTGTACACCTTGAGAAAACAAGAAATTTGAGCTAATGCTCATGAGACACGCGAAAGCCTATGGCAGTTCATGTTCGCAAATTGCCTTAGTCTATCTAAAGCCATTTTGTCGCAATTCACTCTTGAAGTGCACGACGCAGCCAAGGATTGCAAAAAGAACAATAAACCCCTTATTTTGGGAGTTCAGAGTCTTTTAAAGTCATCGAGGTTGATAAGCTCGTTACTAGTGCTTGTGATAGGCAGCATATCCATGCCTACCTGCAACTGTTTTCACAGTAGACTGGCCAAGAACGTTAAAATAACGACTTTTAGGGGCACCGCTCTTTGATGCCCTCGTGCGCGGGTTTCCTTAAACCTAGAAGTTCGAGACTTGGACTGTTGAAATCTACGTTCAGTGCTAAAAAATTTCGTATGCTGTTTGTCTTGGTCTATCTGTAGTGGTTTCGGCGCAATTCGCTCTTGAAATGTGTGTTCGCAGGCCCAAGTCGCCAAATAATCCATAAAACACCTATTTTAATATTGAACGTCATTCAAGGTCATTGCTCTCGGTGGCGATCAAAAGCTCGTGTACGACTTTTTATTAATGATTAAGAGTAACCTAGGCCCTATCTCGCACCATTTTGAGATAACAGCGACTTATTGGCCAAAAATCACAAATTTTCCCCATTCCCCTTTCATTTAGCGTCCTTGCTCTGGGTGGCTTTTTTCGAATTTATGGTAAACCTTTATCGATCCTGAAACTAGAGTCTTTCAAGCAGCCGACAATGAAGATTTGATGATTCTAGCTGGCACCGTTTTTGACTGATCCGCCTGTGTGACAGACGGACAGAATTGCAATGGCTAAGACGCGCTATAGCAGTTCCTGCTTTCGTGCGGAAAAAGGATGGCATTGGCAAACTTGTGTCCATATCTGCCAAAATGTCGGTCGCCACATAATGCCAGACACTACCGGTATTCACTGTTAGTCAGTCAGAAGAAAACAAGACCACATTCTTGTTCATATCTTCGCCAAATGGCGGTCAATTTTTAAAAAATTCTCAACTGTTGGATTTAGCACAAAATTTGCAATGCAAAAAAGAATTATATCTCGCCACACTTTGAATGCGTCGCCGCACTACCTTGTGAAATAATAAAGTTTAAAAATTGGCTCAAAATATCATGACTCACAGTTCAGTTTTTGTGTTTTATATCATTGTAGCAACTGACGTTGTACTGACAACAACTCTAGGCCTAAAACCAACATCAACCCAAACAGGTAGTTCAACCAACACTGCACCCTCACCATCACCTACTGCTACCGTCAGTTCATTAAGTCCCACTACAAGTAAGGTTTTCTGCTATTGCTTGCTCTAATCTGCTGGCGGCGGATCTTTTTCGGCTTTATTCATCTCGCAGGTTATCATTTTGACTCGGTTTGTAATGCTTTGCATGATACTTGCACTGATGTCGTATAGTTGATAAAAATATTTCAAATAACAAACCGCTGCTTTTGCTTTCGCTCAGTTTAGTTTGTTAAATGCAAATCCGTTTAACTTTCTGTTTGCTTGTTTCTGTATACGTTTGTGTATTTTTATTCAAGATTATCCAATAATCAAGTTATTAACTTTTCCACTGAAAATTACTGTCACTAACTTCAAAGCTCCATGAATTTAACCGTTTTTTTACGTAACGTTAGCTATTTGACTCCATACATATACATATACAAGTAGTGTTATGTTAGCAAATTTGTTTACTTGAAACTGGCCCTTTCTTAAGTATCAGATTTCCGTTTCATAATCCAATTGAACGACGCATTCGCTCAGTTCAAAATTTTTTTTGAAAAGAGATTACTATGCGGCCGTTACCGCCGTTTTAACAAGGCAAATTACGTGTCTTGCTCCTCCGTCTCTCTGCCTGTCTGTCTGTCGCGTGTGCAATCATTCCTAACTATAGCTCAATAACGAAAAGCATAGAAAAACCAAAATTGGCATGAACGTTTTCCCAGGGCAGAAGTAAGTAACAAGTATGACAGTTTTTTACTCAGAACGTCACATGTCAGGGTCATGTACAATATTACAGCGTAGTGGGCGAGGACGGCCGCATATTGTGTTGGCACTTGTCCGACATCTTCGCTTCTGTTACATATCTTATGATATATCATAGCGTTACTGCGATATGACTATAGTCTATGTTCAGTAGTTACTATAACGTCGTGAGTGGTTCCGCTTATCAGACTGAAGCGAGGCGTAGTCTTTCCTGCGTTATGGCCTACAAAACATCCGCAAGTTCGCAAACGTTATTTCCTGTACTACAGCGATACTTGTCTAACTTCCGTTGGCGTATTGAGTGTTCTGTATAGTACACTGTGTGACAAAAAACATCCCTGACATTTTCGACTATAACTTGAAAACCAATTGTCATATTTTAATACTTTTTGGTACGAATATTTCCGACACAACTTGCCATCAAACGACCGTTTAGTTTCCCACCTCACCTAGCGTTTGTTTCTGCACTACCTGGGGAAACACATTACCAACAAAATATCACTTTTTTATCCAATGCGATATGATTGCGTAATTAACATAACACGTAAAAACACATTTTGTTTACATTTCTGATACTTTGGCTGACAATTCATCCAGTTGTCCATTTTTTAACTGACTGTTGTAAAATTGCTTGAAGTGGTGGCCCTCTATGCAAACTCAGGCAAGGAGACGCTTTCTCCATTCATTGACAACAGTGTCGATAATGTTCCCCTCCAGACCAATTCAGGCTGTACCAGTCGCTTCTTGACTTCACAAACATTCCTAAACTTCATCTGGTAGACACGCTGCTGCATGACAGTCAAGTTTTGTAATACAGGGTGCGGCAGAAAAAAGTAGCCCCCTAAAGTTTTTCGCTGTTTTCTCAGCGACTGCTTGGAATTTTAATTTGGAATTTTACACGTTTATTTGTAGAAACATACTACATCTAACTGCCAAACAAAATTTGATTCTGTTAAAAAATGACAAAGTTATAGACTTTTTAACATGACCGCCTACCAATTTTTCGGCATTCAAAAATGTTCATGCTAAAAATGCTGTTTAATTTTTAAAAACTGGTTACACATTACTGCCGATGACGTCACAGTGACGTTTTGACAAACAGCAATTTATATTGTTTATAAATCATCATTAAATTATCCTTCCTTTAAAGCAATCGCCGGCTGTCCACTGGATTCATCTTCCAGCAGGACGGCGCATCAGCACACACGTAGCGGCGTAGCGCGCAACGCCGCGCGATGCGCGCAGCGCACAGAACTGGCTGCGCACCAATTCTCCAGATTTCATCACCAAAAACCAGTGGCCTCCAAATTCGCCGGATATGAACCCAATGGACTATCATGTGTGGGGTGCAGTGTTGGAAGCTTACCGCAAGCTTAAAACAAAGCCGAAGACAGTCGCTGAACTCAAGCAAGCGCTTCAGGTTATCTGGGGCAACCTGCCGTAGGGACCGATCGACAAATCTGTGAAAGACTTCTCAAATCGACTGAAGGCTTGTGCTGGAGCTGGCGGTGGACACTTCGAACATTCACAGTGACAATGGAATTCTGTCATTTGATCATTAGTTAACTGTGTTGTTTTAACGATGTTATTAAATTGATGTTGTAGCCAAAACATTTTTGAATGCTGAAAAATCGGTAGGCGGTCATGTTAAAAAGTCTATAACTTCGTCATTTTTTAACAGAATCAAATTTTATTCGGCAGTTAGATGTACTAGGTTTCAGCAAATAAACGTGTAAAATTTCAAATTAAAATTCCAAGCGGTCGCTGAGAAAACAGCGAAAAACTTTAGGGGGCTACTTTTTTTTGCCGCACCCTGTAGACTGGCTCTCGGGGCCCCAGATTAGGATAGAAGGAATTTATCACCGTTTTTTTCATTTATTTTAACACATTATGCTTGGTCTGATTTCTCCAGGTAGTGCAAAAGCAGACGTTGGGTGAGGTGGAAGTTAAGACACTTACATGTATTTAATAGTTAGCAATGTTTCTTCAAGTTACAATCGACAATGTCGGGGATGTTTCATTCAGTTTTTCTGTTTATTTCAACACATGTTTTACTTGATCTGATTTCCCTAGATAGTGCAGAAGCATACATTGGGTGAGGTGGGAAACTGCGCGGTCATTTGATGGCATGTTTTGTCAGGAATATTCGTACCAAAATTATCAAAATCTGCCAATTGGTTTTTTAAAGTTACAGTCAAAAATGTCGGGGATGTTTTTTTGAGACACAGTGTATATTGTGTAGTGTAGGGCGTACAGTCACGCACCATATACTGACTATATACGCCTTCCTTTTTCCTTATTTGTCTGATAGCAGCATTTTTGCAAAAGTCACGGAACAATGAGTACTTATAAGCTTGTACGATCGATCATCACACTGGCTTGACTAACAACTCAAAATTACGCCAATTTTTACCCCCCTGACTGAAGTTACCTCCTGGGTAAGAACTGGCTAGCCCAGACTTACTCCCAGGGTATATATCGGCTAGCTAAAAGTTACCC
>Ga0209367_1004972_pt1 | contig 18429 bp, 11 predicted proteins | sample WorMetLIZISLAND2_FD_187412 | JGI IMG/M metagenome (GOLD analysis project Ga0209367, IMG submission 187412) | Marine gutless worms symbiont microbial communities from Max Planck institute for Marine Microbiology, Germany - Olavius geniculatus... ... | reverse complement strand
GACCAAGGTGCGTGACGTCATTGGAGGCGGAAAAAGACATGGAAGTCAAGTCGTCGATGGAATCACGGCGCAAAGACTTAACGACCACTACGCCGCTGTCTCAACAGATCACGACTACCGTGCCACTTCGCGGAAAATGTCGGCACCGAACCAGCTCGTGCACAAGACAGTCTCAGAGTCTGAAGTCTTTCGCATGCTCGACCGCCTCTGTTTAATATAATGTCAAGCCTGTATGTGGGACAGCGAATTTAGTCTACATACCAAATTTCATACAGATTGGTAAAAAAGCAGACTTATTTAAATTTACTGAATTACTGATAGGTTAAGTCTTGTTTTCACGTCTAAAAATCGTTTTGCGGTTATTATTTGTGTGTCCTGCGGTCTTTCTATGGAGTCCTGCGGTGTCCTGCGGTTTTCAGGCATACCGGCCCCGATCGCTGATGATAAACGCAGCTCTAGTATGCGGCGCGCTGTACGAATAGACACATTGCAACGTTTTGTTTACAATCCACAATATTTTATATTCTATGCTTCAAAATATGGATGATACGGTGCGAAGTGCTTTTTATCAGTGTGTTTCGTTCATCTTTGAGCGATGGACAGCTCTGAAGGTTAGCAGAGGTCACGTTGTACAAGGTTAATGCTTTTTTGACGATTTTGGAACTCAGAGACGCTGTACCAGAACCAGAATGTAGAGGTAACTTACCGGATAACTTAGGTACAGCTGTGATTATCACAGACAAGCGGTAGCGCAGTCCTGTGTTAATGGCGACCGGCTAAGTCAGTGGAGAATGGCAAAATTCGACCCCGCGCAGATCCGAAACCCCTCAACCGATTGACACAAAATTTGAAACAGGGTCCGCGAGACGACCCCTGTGCAAAATTTCGTGCAAATCCGTCCGTTGGGGGCTTCTCGGCAAATGGGTGAAATATAACGAAAATTTTTCTCCGATATATATACCTTTTTTTTGTTGACCGACCTACAGGTCAGACTGTCCGACGGATTTTCACGCACGATGGCTCAAACGACGCGGTCTCACGCAAGGGTCAAACCTTTTCGGGAACCGAAATTCGAAGTTAATATCTAACCCCTGAAAAATCTTCCCAAAGTTGAAAATTGGACAAAAAAACGGACTTAGAAATTTTCGACCATAAACGCTCCTGTATAAAAATTTCACATATAAACGGCCCCTAATCGTCATCGTAGGCCCATAAAAGTTGTATAGTGAATAGGCAATAACAATATGGCCTTGGGAATTCCAAATACTACAGGTCACCTGACACGGGGCATGTGCAGTCAACGTTTTGGCCTTTAAAAAATATTCACCTACAAACGGCCCTTAATCGTCATCGTAGCCTCATAGAAGTTGCATAGCGAATAGGCAATGTGGACCTGGGAATTCCAAATATGTGGTAATTTTGGACCCCCTCGCTACAGGTCACGTGACACGGAGCATGCACAGTGAACTTTTGGCCTTTAACATGGGTAAATGCAACTTTGAGGCTTTATATCTCAGTAACGGTGCAAGATAGACACATGGTTCCAATGGACCACCAATAGGAAACCACATGTGCCGAGTCGAATGGTCATGTGATCGATGACGTCACGTGACCCCAAAAGGTTAAACTGGTGACCCCAAAATCTTTGAAGCCCTGTATCTCCATATCTGTGGAAGATAGACGCATGGTCATCATTGACCACCAATAGGAAAGTGCCCACACCGAGTCCGATGGTCACATGACCGATGACTTCATGTAACTCCAAAAGGTCAAGGTCGTGAACCCAATATCTTTGGGGCCTCATATCTCCATAATGGTGCAAGATAGATGCATGGTTACAATGGACCACCAATAGGAAACTACAGTAAAAATTTACATTAGCTCCGCCACTCCAGATTGCTTCAGAAGTGACTGAAATAGGTAGAATTAGTGTTGTTATGCATGTTTCAGACTAATTTAATGATGGGAAACTGCAAATAATTGACTATTGAGACCCGAGAACAAAGTTTAATTTTTGGGTGAATTCCATCATTCTAAAGAGGGTTTATTTGATGGGGCCTATAAAGAAAAAAGGGGCTAGGTCTTTTTGGGGGAAAAACAAAAAAAATACAAAAAAACAGATGAGTGGCGCCATTTGGTGAATCAAAGACGTACTGAGCTCAATAAGAAAAATAATCTTATAGCTGAATAAGCCGCATCTACAACCCATAACACTACCTAAACAGCGTAATACGCCACCTAGCGAATGAATATTATATCAGAAAAATGTAGAAAAAAATAGATAGCCTGAGTAAGCAGCGATGTAAATCACCAATGAATAAAAAATTCCAAAAAACACCAAAATCAAACTGCCACCCCCCTGGGAAAAAAACAACGAACTGCAGATACTGAATAAGCAGCAATATGTCAATCAATTGCAGTTTCCCATAATTAAACTAGTCTGAAACATGCATATTGCATAACAACACTAATTCTACCTATTTCAGTGACTTCTGAAGCAAAAGTAACAAAATGAAACAACATACTTGCACGACAAAAACACAGGCATACCTTGAGAAGCTGAGAACATTATCGCCACAATCCGCTGCCATTATAAAACTCGAAATGATCGAAAACGTCCAAACGAAACAGAATCACGTGTTTATACTGTCTAGAGTCTAGACTGACACCGGCAAGTGACCTGACGTAATCACGTGACCACGCGTATAGGCCGCCGCTTGGGCTGGCGTATGCCCACTGAAGGTCACGACGCACTAATAACATCTGACTAGCGCCAGTTTGGAAGCAGGTTTTTTCAGTATAAACATTCTATGTGCCGAAGATAAACAAACACAGTAATGTGTACGTGACGTTTACGTTGAATGTGTAATGTGTCATAAAAAGGTAACTAACAGTATTCGCCAAGTATTCGCCTTAAAAACATGCATAACGAAAGTCATTCTACCGATACACATCAATATCATATATGTACACAGCCGTTTAAGGTGGCATAGTTATTGTAAATAATTACCGAAACCACATATGCCGAGTCAAATGATCACGTAACCGACGTTACATGACCCCAAAAGGTCAAACTCGTGACCCCAAAATCTTTGAAGCCTCGTATCTCCGTACCCGTGCAAGATAGGCGCATGGTCATCATTGACCACCAATAAGAAAGTGCCTATGCCGAAAAGGTCAAGGTCGTGATGGGCCCAATATCTTTGGGGCCCCATATCTCCGTAATAGTGCAAGATAGATGCATGGTTACAATGGACCGCCAATAGGAAACCACATATGCCGAGTCCAATGGTCACGTGACTGATAACGTCACGTGACCCCAAAAGGTCAAACTCGTGACCCCAAAATTTTTGAAGCCCCGTATCTCTGTATCCGTACAAGATAGACACATGGTCATCATTGACCACCAATAGTCACATTCCGATGATGTCACGTGACCCCTAAAGATCAAAATCGTGACCCCAAAATATTTAAGGTTCAGTGTCTTCATGGCCGTGGAAAGGAGATGGTTTATAATTGACCATCAACATAAAAACTTTGTTATTGTAATAAAACAACAAATATAAATGTACAAAACATCAGTTTATACACTTGTTAACGGCGACATGCAATGAGGGACACATCGAAAACAGCAAAAATCATAAAAAGGTGATATTATTCAACAGCACATTGACAGTTAGATGATGTGATGTTGAGTGATATCACCTTTTTATGTTTTTTGCTGTTTTCGATGTGTCACTCATTGCATGTCGCCATTAACAAGTGTATAAAGTGATGTTTTGTACATTTATCCAATCTATATTGGATTGACAGCTGTACATCTCCCTGGGAATTAAGCAGGCGGCAGTTAAATTCACTGACGTCATCAAGGTCAGGCAGCACGACCTAGCAGGCAGCAGCCTAGCAGGCTAGTACTAGGTTAGCACTGGCCGGCGGTGGCCGCTGGCTACTGGAAGATGGCGACACAAGATGGCGGTTGTTTTAGCTATAGTGTCACATCGTTGACTAAAAGTCGTTTCTTTCTTATAAATAGACTCCTGTTTAGTACCAAACAGCTCGGCCCTCGTCAGTGAACAGGTTTGAATGCTGTTTTGCTAGATATTTGGGGGCCAATTGAAATGGTGATAGGCGAGCGCTTTTTGAACACAGCAATTCTAAGCTGCAATCTATGAATGCAGCTTATAACTAGGCTAACCGTGCCTCCCCGACGGCACGGTTTAGTCTCAGTAGACCAAGTAGCATCAGTTGCCAAAACAGGTCTATCTCTTTTTGACTGTCTGAGTCTTTCCAGATTACCTTTGGAAATGTTGATAGTTCCAGATGTTACTGTTTTATTATCAAGACTATTCCAAATATTAATAACACGTTCTGAAAAAAAGTGGTGTCTCAATTCAGTTGATGCTGTCTTTTTCATAAGCTTCAGTAAATGCCCCCTTGTTGCTTCGTAGTTGTTATATTTGAAAAACGTGTCAAACGAGACTGATGATATTCCGTGTGTGATTTTATAGACTTCGATTGAATCTGCACAAACTCCTCGTTCTTTAAGGGTCCACAGTTTCAGGCGTTGCAATCATTGTAAATATGGTAGCTTCCGTGAATCCGGGAAAATTCTTGTAAATCAGTGCTGTATCCGTTCAATTAATTCTTTATCCTTCACATAATGAGGTGACCATGCTGGTATACAATATTTTAAGTGAGGCCTGACCGGAGATTTGTATAGGCTGAGTAAAATATTTCTATCTTTTTGTTTAATGGATCAGTTGATAAGACCAAGCATCCTGCTTGCCTCTGCATAGGCTTGCTTATATTGCTGAGATACTTTCAAGTCTTTACTAATGATTATCCCTAAGTCCTTTTTTTCTTCTGCTGTATCTAACTGCTTCCCATCCATATAGCCATGGTTTTTATGACCCAAGTGCATAATTTTACATTTTAAAACATTGAACAGCATTTGCCATTCCTCTGCCCACCTCAAGAGATTATCCAGATCTTTCTGAAGAACACTACGATCCAAATCATTCTTAACTGCACTAAATATCTTTGTATCATTTGCAAATTTCAGTATCCAGTTCTTTACACCATTATCCAGATCACTAATATAAATCAGAAATAAGATTGGTTCCAATACTGACCCTTGAGGAACACCACTCAACACTTCTAACTATGATGATGTAACACCACTTATGCACACCCTCTGCATTCGTTCCTTCAACCATTCGCTGAGCCACTGTGAGACTTTACTCATGATACCATGACTTTCCAACTTCAGAAGTAATTTCTTGTGTGGCACTTTGTCAAAAGCCTTCGCAAAATCGAGAAAAATGACGTCAGTGCTGTTTTCCAAGTCCATTAAACTGGAAACTTTGTCTAAAAAGGACAACAGATGCGGTAAACATGAACAACCTCTCCTGAATCTATGTTTTGAATTACCAATCAATAACTTTTCTTCCAAATGATGAACCATAGTACCTATCTCGGATAATAGACGCGAACAGCTTGCAAATGACACTGGTCAGACTAACCGGTCTATAATTTTCTGCATGCCTTTTATCTTCTTTCTTGTATTTTGGACTTACATTCGAAACTTTTCAGTCAGTTGGGACTGCACCTTCATCCAGATTTTTGCGGAGTATCAAAAACAGTGGATAACTTAACTGCTCCTTGATGTGAAGAAGAAACCTCGGAGATAAATTGTCTGGTTTCAGCTGCTTTGTCTTCACGTAGATTCGATAGTGCCTTAAAGGACCATGGACACGAAAATTAACGTATACATTTTATCCATTTTCCTGAAAGTGCAGAATTTTCTGATAACTTTGACAGTAATATTGGCGCCCAGCGTTTTGTCAATACGGAAAAATTTACCTTTGAAGTCAACGATCTACGAAAACGACGTAGAAAACGCGCCGCCATGATGGCCCGCGATGACGTCATGACTTTCACCTATAGACATCATGAATATTAATGACCTAGCTTAGAATGATGACATCGTCAGCTAGGCCATTAATATTCATGATCTATATGGGCTAAGGTCATGATGTCACCGCGGGCACTGATAGATTAGAATATTTTGCATAACATAACGTAATGCCGCATTTCGTTTGAAATCACACGTTAATTTCATATATTTATGCAGCTCAAATTGACATATTATATATGTGAGGTTAAATGTCTAACTTAAATCTACAGAAATTGCGCGAGTGATTTTGACCATGGTCATGGGCCTTTAAGAACGTCATCCTGAGAGAAGAGTACGTCCTGACATTTGTCCTTGGCTGCTACACAGAACTTCCATCAGTTACATAAGGCAAAGCCGATTTATTCTGTAAAGTAAAAACCGATGCAAAGTACGAATTAAACTCCTGAACCATGTCCACAGGTGAGTCTAGTATTTTACCAGTACTATCCAATAGCGGACCAGTAACAACTTTGCTTTTAGTTTTGCCACAAATGTATGCGAAGAATGACTTCCAATCCTGTTTAATGTTATGTGCTGACAGATAGGCGAAGTTCCCTTTTAGCTGCTCTGTTAGCTGCTTTAACTGCTGGATGAGTTGTGTCTTTATACTTGTGGTAAGCCTTCCTTTTTGCAGTAACTAGTTTGACAGCCCTGTGCGTCATCTACATAGGCTTCCTAATTAGTCCGCCTGAAAACGATAGTTTTCGGAAGGACTTATGTTTTAGCTCAGATGTTTTATTTATTTTTTTGTCAACGCGAGATCTCCGAGATGCGTGGGCCGACCGGCGTGAAATTTTGCATGATGGTCAGTACTAGGCCCAGTTTTATAATGCCGGTCCAGAATTTTGGGGGCCTTCCCCAAAAAAATTTCAGGGGCCAAAAACATGCAAAATTTGGCCCGATTTTGGACGACTTCGAAGTTCAGCGGCGAATATCTCCGAAACGGATGAAGATTTTCAAAATCGGATAATCATTCCGTCTACCGCGATTCCTCCTGCGTTAGGCAAAACTAGCACAGTGAAGCTAGGTCCAGTGACCTTGGAGATTTAGATGTTGAATCGTACCCACCCAAAGTGCATTTTTCGGAAGACCATATTTTGGCCCCTAGGGGGTGCTGCGCCCCCAAATTTTTACACGCACTAGAGAATCACCAAGTCTTACTAGCGCACCCCCCATCGGGGACGGCGGCCCCCCCTTACAACTTTTTTCAAAGGGGGGTCAAAAATTGCCTTAAAATGTAGCGTATTAGACGAAGGATCTTTGGAGCCAAAGGAGTAGCTTCATGAGACTTTGCCACGTGACGTGCTGCTAGAGGGGGGTGATAACGTGGGTACAACTTTTAGGTGGCACCGCCCCCTTAAAATTTGGGAGTGCAAAAAACGCGCAAAATTCAGTACGTTTAATGACAACTTTCGACTTTGAGCGCAAATATCTCTGAACTGCATAGGGATATCGACAAGTGGTAAACGGCGTTATCAAATACAGTTAATTCTGCGTTGAACAAATAAAATTGTGTGAACTTAGTCCACTAACATCAGAGATTATGTGGCTAATGTTTACCCACCAAAATCAATTTTTTCGGAAGGCCATATTTCGGCCCCTAGGGGGTGCTGTGCCCCCAAATTTTTACAGGCGCTAGAGAATGACCAATTTTTAGTAGCGCACCCCCCACCAAGGACGGGGGCCCCCTTACAACTTTTTTGAAAGGAAGGTCAAAAATTGGCTTAAAATGTAACAAAGAAGCGCTTACAACTTCAAAGTTACTGGGTGTAGCCCGACGAAACTTTGGCACTTGATGTGCCTTTAGGTTGGGGTGTTAACGCAAGTACAATTTTTGGGGCCACCGCCCCCCTTAAAATTTGGGAGGGCAACAATGTCCAAAATTTAGTACGTTTTACGACAACTTTCGAGTTTGGACGCAAACATCTCTGGAATCGATGAAGATAGTGACAAAATCGAAATGGCGTTGACGAAAACGATCTTTTTGGCATTGAACAAAAAAAATTTTGTGAAATTCCGTCCACTACGAACAAAGTTATAGGCGCTCATGTTGACCTACCCTAAGTCGACAATGCGCGTTCGGCGTATGCCAATGCATTTGAGTTGCCACGTGACTTTGATGGCGGGAAAATTTTACCCCCCCCTGTAATTTTCCCCAATCGGACTTAGGGCGCCGGGCAGACTCACGTTGGGCTTTGCCTTAAATTTCTAGTTTTGTTTTTTTAGTTCGCCTGGAAGCGATAGCTTGCGGAGCGGACTTAAGTTTTACCCATGATGTTTATTTTTTTCCCTCGCGAGATCTCCGAGATGCGTGGGCCAACCGGCGTGAAATTTTGCACGATGGTCAGTACTAGGCCCTATTTTATAATGCCGGTCCAAAATTTTGGGGGGCACACCCCCAAAAAATTTTAGGGGCCAAAAACATGCAAAATTTAGCCCGATTTCGGACAACTTTAAAGTTTGGCGGCGAATATCTCCGAAACGGATATTCAAAATCGGATAGCCATTCCGTCTATCGTGATTCCTCCTGCGTTAGGCGAAACAAGTACGGTGAAGTTTGGTCCAGTGACCTTGGAGATTTAGATGTTGAATCGTAAACACCCAAAGAGCATTTTTCGGAAGACTATATTTCGGCCCCTAGGGAGTGCTGCGCCCCCAAATTTTTACACGCGCTAGAGAATGACCAAGTCTTACTAGCACACCCTCCACCGGGGATGGGAGCCCCCCTTACAACTTTTTTCAAAGGGGGTCAAAAATTGGCTTAAAATGCAATAAAGGAGCGCTTATAATTTCGGAGTTGGGGTTGTAGCCTGACGAAACTTTGGCACTTGATGCGGCTCTAGGTTGGGGTGTTGATGCAGGTACAAATTTTGGGGGCATCGCCCCCCTTAAAATTTGGGAGGCCAAAAAATGTCCAAAATTTAGTACGTTTTACGATAACTTTCGAGTTTGACCGCGAATATCTCTGGGAACGAGGAAGATGGTGACAGAATCTAAACGGCGTTGACAAGAACGATTTTTTCGGCGTTGAACAAAAAAAATTTGTGAAATTCCGTCCACTGGGAACAAAGTTATGGGCGCTCATGTTGACCTACCCTAAGTCAACAATGCGCGTTTGGCGTATGCCAATGCATTTGAGTTCAGGCCACGTGACTTTGATGCTTGGAAAATTTTACCCCCCTCTAATTTCCCCCAGTCGGACTTAGGGCGCCGGGCGGACTCACGTTGGGCTTTGCTCCAAATTTCTAGTTTTGATAGAACTTTCTTTGGCACATGAATGTTGATGAGATCTAGTAGTAGGACTTTAAATTTGTTCCAAGAGGTTTTTGTATCACCATTCAAAAAGGTGTCCCAGTTCATCACGGATAGACATTTCTGTATACTGTCATAATCACCATGTTTGTAATTGCGCAGTTCTTTTGTATCATTACAAACATTACGAGCCAAATGAAGAGTGAATTCAATCATGTTGTGATCGCTATCACCAAGACTGTTGATAACCTGCAGCTGACTGACTAAATCTGGTTCTCTTGACAAAACTAAATCCAAAAATAGCATTGTCTCTTGTAGGACAAAGAACGTGCTCAGTGTAGAAGCAATCCTCTATCGTGTTAATAAATTCACAGCAGTCACGACTGGCCGCTGCTGACACAGTATACGTACACCAGTCGATATCAGGATAGTTAAAATCACCAAGAATCAATACTTGTTTATCACTAACTTTTGTTAGTAATTCCAGTAAGTTCTTATGACTGTCCTGGCCAACAATCTGTAGACCTGTAGATAACACCAACAAGTAACTCACCAATCTGACACAAAACGTTTCACCAAACCCTGATTCCAAATGAACTTCTGTGGCTTTGACAGAGTCCCGTGCGTAAAGAAAAACACCCTCGCCTCTGTTGTCAGTATTACGATCTCGGCGAAACATCTGATAACCATACAAATGTAGTTCAGAATTGAGAATATTATTTGTAGACCATGACTCCGTAATAGCAACCACATCAGCATTTGAATCACAGACTGTTGCTAAAAATATATCCCATTTATTAGTCCACCCGAAAACAATAGTTTTCGGAAGGACTTATGTTTTACGCATGATGTTTTTTTTCTTCACTCGCAAGATCTCCGAGATGCGTGGGCCGACCGGCGTGAAATTTTGCACAATGGTCAGTACTAGGCCCTATTTTATAATGCCGGTCCAAAATTTTGGGGGGCACACCCCAAAAAAATTTCAGGATTTTGGACGACTTCAAAGTTCGGCGGCGAATATCTCCAAAACCGAAATCGGATAGTCATTCCGTCTATCGCGATTCCTCCTGCGTTAGGCGAAACAAGTCCGGTGAAGTTTGGTCCAGTGACCTTGGAGATTTAGATGTGAAATCGTACCCCCCTAAAACGCATTTTTTGGAAGACCGTATTTCGGCCCCTAGGGGGTGCTGCGCCCCCAAATTTTTACACATGCTAGAGAATGACCAACTCTTACTAGCGCACCCCCCACCGGGGACGGCGGCCCCCTTACAACTTTTTTCAAAGGGGAGTCAAAAATTGCCTTAAAATTTAGCGTATTAGACGAAGGATCTTTGGAGCCAAAGGGAGTAGCTACATGAGACTTTGCCACCTGACGTGCTGCTAGATGGGGGTGATAACGCGGGTACAACTTTTAGGGGGCACTGCCCCCTTAAAATTTGGGAGTGCAAAAAACGCGCAAAATTCAGTACGTTTAACAACAACTTTCGACTTTGAGCGCAAATATCTCTAAACTGCATAGGGATATCGACAAGTGGTAAACGGCGTTATCAAATACAGTTAATTCCGCGTTGAATAAAAAAATTGTGTGAACTTCAGTCCACTAACGTCAGAGATTATGCGGCTAATGTTTACCCACCAAAATCAAATTTTTCGGAAGGGCATATTTCAGCCCCTAGGGGGTGCTGTGCCCTCAAATTTTTACACGCGCTAGAGAATGACTAAGTCTTACTAGCGCACCCCCCACCGGGGACGGGGCCCCCCTTCCAACTTTTTTCAAAGGGGAGTCAAAAATTGGCTTAAAATGGAATAAATGAGCCATTATAACTTCGGAGTTAGGAGGTGTAGCTCGACAAAACTTTGGCACTTGATGTGTCTCTAAGTGGGGGTGTTAACACAAGTACAACTTTTGGGGGCACCGCCCCCCTTAAAATTTGGGAGGGGAAAAAACGTGCAAAAATCGGTGCGATTTACGACAACTTTCGAGTTTGAGCGCAAATATCTCTGGAATCGATGAAGATAGCAACAATATGTAAACGGCGTTGACGAAAACGATCTTTTGGGCGTTGAAGAAAAAAATTTTGTGAAATTCCGTTCACCATGAACAAAGTTATAAGCGCTCATGTTGACCTACCCTAAGTTGACAGTGCGCGTTCGGCGTATGCCAATGCATTTGAGCTCGGGCCACGTGACTGGTGCCGAGAAAATTTTACCCCCTCCTAATTTCCCCCAATCGGACTTAGGGCGCCAGGCGGACTCACGTTGGGCTTTGCCCCAAATTTCTAGTTAATAATACTTCTAGCATTGAAAAACAGACACTTCAAATTAGTGGCGTTAGAAACTGATGTTAAGCTACTATATTGTTTCTTTTTCTTGATGACTTTGCGCCTCTGCCCATTTCCTACCACTATGAATCGATAGTTTCCCACATCATCAGAATCATTAGCTATGTGGTCTTGCTTAGCCTCTGCTATCAGACGTTTTCGCTCTTTTTCCTTCGAGTGAAGGTCGTGTGAAATGTCAATACCCTTGAATTTCTCAATCGGCTGGCGAAGATTTCTGATGTTTGCCACAATAAAGTTTTTGTGATCGGCACTTTTCAGCGACACCAGCAGCGGACGAGCCTTGTCTTCAGACCAGTGCCCAAGTCTGTACATTTTCTCAATCTCCCCGTCGTACGTTTTCAAATTAAATACACCATCCAAAAGGTCTTTTACAAAGACTTTATCGCTGCTTTTTCTGTCTGATACGTTATCCGTTTTCTTTTCTGGAACCCGATAAATAATAATGTTTTTCTTCCTTTTTCAAGGTCCTTCTCCTTTTCTGCCTTTCTGTTGATCTCTTCTTGTATAGCACACTTGAGCAGTTCCTCATCGGATATGGCATTTTCCTTCTTGTTAGTCGTTGCTGCATGAAGTGGCTTCATGTGACCTTCAACTGCAGAAATCTGATCATCCAGCTGATTGTCTAGCGACCCCAGTTTGTCCTCTAACTGCTTGATTCTCGTATCAATATTTGCCATTACTGACAATAATTGATCCAGCTTCTCCTTTTGACCAATAGGACTCCCTTTATCCATGACAGACTTATCGCAGCTCTCGCAAAACCATTTAAGTGTGACTTTGCTATCTGAGACCAGGTGGGATGTAAGCATTTGGCACACTTCCAGCTGTCTGAGGCCGTGCACCTGTCACACTGAAGTGCCTTCGTGTCATCGATGATTATGGTACCACAACTACAAGAGGAAGACACATCCTGAGGTTTACAGGATTTCGTCATGGGTGGTACTGGAGATGCTGAACTGTACTTTATTTTTGCTTATCACTAACTTGTAGATTCAACATGGCGTCACAGTCCATGCTCATTTCATTGTTGGGAACAAGAGTTCCAGGAGATGAAAGTTCTAAGGAACGAAACTTCCAGTTACCACATCGACCACAACGGGCAATGTCAGACTGCAGCAGTCAACACTGGATAGCCTAACTCTAATGTTAACTCATAACCTTACCCCAAAATCCATAGATGATTACCAGTGCTGTCGAGGAATTAATTTTATTAATGGCGTTAATTTTTTAAACACTATGTGCTAATGCATTAATTAATGCATCATTCTATTGCTGATGTTGTATGTGGACTACATCGAGAGGGTGACTGGAATGACGACCAACGAACTCGTGGCTGTGTCACAAGATCACAGTGATGGGCAAATCACAAATCAAATCACAAGTCCAAATCACAAATCATTTGCAAAAATGATTTAAATCAATGTCCCAAATCACAAATCAAATCACAAATCATACCCCCAAATCATAAATCATTTGAAGCCCAAATCAAATCACAAATCATTTTTATCAGAACTTGCACTTTTAAAAATGTTTAATTTATATCATCTAATCTGTCAAAAATCGCACTATATTTAAAATTGAAAATTTTACACCAAGCATAAGCCAGTGTGTGCAATATGACGACGGGTATAAAAAGAGTCTACAGTTAGTCCCTTATTCTCTTTAGCTTACATGTATCTAAAAATCTAACTGTTGCAGCTGCTGCTGTGCTCACATGTCAGCAAAACAGCAGCTGCCATTGGTTAGATCCTAAGCTCCTACTGCTTCACAAATATTCTATTTGCCAAACAAGACTAGCGAACTTTGCAACTTGTTTCACTGTCGCTTGTCAGCACAAAAACTGTATCACCATTTACACTTACACAACTATACTATCTACTAGTATCTAGTGCAGTGTTTTTCAACCTTTTTGCTGCTGCAGAACCCCTAACAAGCATGAAGATCATTCACGGAACCCCATGCATTTATGCAATGATGCATGAGTCCAGCGGCGTAGGCGAGGTTTTTGTCAGGGTGTCTGGGGACCGATGTCTTCAGTAGAGTCAGAACAAAGAACCAGTGAGGATCTGGGAACAAAGTCCTCTTAAACTGACAACTAAGCAGCAGGCAATAACTTGTTTAATTTGACGGCATAAGATAATATTATTTAGCAATTTTATTTCACCCGTATACAGCAAATCGTTATTGTATTTAACCAAAAACACCCGGCGAGGCGGTCGCCAATGGCCGTTTAGCCCCCTTCCACCAACCCCAAAAAATTATCATTAGATCTTGTACGTTTTACATGAAAGCCCTCAAGCAGCTCAGGGGGTCTGGACCCCACGGCGTATCTAGCTACGCTGCTGCGTGAGACTTTTTATGTTCCAAGCGAAACTTTTCAATAATTGAACTTCTTTCGATAAATGGACAAACGATTTTTAACGCTAACACTAATACGTTAGTGTTCATTGTTCAATGCAAATATGTTAAGACTATTAACAAGAAGAAAAATATTCAACAATGTATGCAAAAAATATACAGCTAGAAGTGCTAATTTCAAACTAAGTATTTGGTAGTTAGTAATTCTGTGGCCTGGTCTGACGTAATTTCGCACGTTAGGTTATTTTTTTTATCTTTTTTGCTGACCAGCCGCGGAACCCTTAGCAGGTTCTCGCGGAACCCTTGGGTTCCGCGGAACCCCAGTTGAAAATCACTGATCTAGTGTACACTTATCAACAGATGTCAAGATAAATCTGCTGATACTTAGCAAGAATGTCAAGTTTTATGTCAAATGTCAAGCTGTTGTTCTCCATCTTGAAAAGCAGTGCCTTCACAGTTGTGGCTGTCAGTCTGGCACGCCTCGCTCTGATGATGACTGTCACTGACAATAGCATTGTGCATACTATTGAAAATTTTTGTGATTTGGAATGATTTCAAATCAAATCATAAAATTTCAAATCAAATCAAATCACACGTTTTCTAAATCAAATCATTATTTTTCAAATCAAATCACTGTATGTGATTCAATCATGATTTAAATCAAATCATGATTTGGATTTGCCCACCACTGCAAGATCATGACAGTAGTGGATGAAATGGCAACAAAGCAATTTTTAATTACTTGAATATTATTTAGTCGCAAATAACCGCAGTTTAATGGAATATAGGAACTCCTGCTTCACAGAATTTAGTACGTTTACATACGTGCATTATTTTTTGGAACATTAACACATCTTTGATGTGTTAATTTAACAGGTCTGATGATTATATTGTGCATTGTTTTACTGCATACATAACAGATAATAGCATGCTTTATGTAGACCAGGTGGTTGTCTGTGATAAACTCATGATCAAGAAATTATGCCTATCTGAAAATACTTACCCTGAATTTAGTCGGGTCTGGTCACATGCGGTCAGTTTGGCAGTAGTCTTACCTACCATTTTTGTTGACAGATTGCTGTTGACCAAGGCTTCGGCGGCATTGACAGCCAGCAGAAGGCTTCGTGGTTAATTGGTGTTGTTGTTGACTTCTTTCGTGACAATGGTTTGCATTTTTGACATTATTCCCTCTATTGTTGTTTCATTTTTTTGTAGTTTTTTAATGACTCAGTTTGATGTAAGTTGTGGTGGACTGAGCTGTCAATCTTGATGACTGAGACAGAGTGCATAGTGTTCGAAATTTGATGCCCATTAATATCTGCAGATGCCGCACAAATAGTCAGGCGTATAAGGTACATTTACTGCATGGGAAAAGTCATTAAGCATGAGTTTATACGTACGTGGTGTGGCAAAATAAAGTAGTCCCCTAAAGTTTTTCACTGTTTTATCTGCAACTGTTTGAAATTTTTATTTGAATTTTTTAGTGATGTGTCTTTGAGGACTTGTCTTCATCCTCAAGGTGCGTCGAGGACAAAGAGCAGTGTCCTTGTCTTCGTCCTCAAGTCCTTGTCCTCATCCTCGACTCTTAAGTCCTTGGCCTTGTCCTTGGCCTTGAGGTAAAGTCCTCAGCCATAATACTGAGGACTTTAATAAATTCTGTTCATTATCAATTTATTACCAACACTTTAAACACAAAACTGAAAAAATGTTGAACATTAGCTCTTGACATAGCGAAAGCCATGATGATAGTCATTGGACCCACTCAGTTATGTCACATTGGTCTGATGTTCTTAGTGGCATCCCACAGGGTTCAATATTTGGCCCTGTTCTTTATGTAATTTAAGGACACCATTATCTTCGACAACTGTCGAAACCAACACGACTTCGTTGTCAACAATATCACTGGACCAAATTGGTCTCAAGACCTACAACTTTGAAGTTGAATGAGCATGGTTGTGAGTGGCCATTATTAGCACCACGGTCTTAATGTGTACCGGTAGGTCTGTGCATGGGACTGTGCGCTCTCTATCAGGGGAAAACATGATATGACGCCATTTTCATTGACTGCTAACGTGTGGTAATTTGCGTGAATTTTCGATGATTTTGTATTATTTTCATAAATAACAATGGCTTCACGGAACGTTGAGAATACGTTTGTCACTGTGTCACGTACTTTTTACCCCGACGAACAGCGGGACATAAATTCATTTTTCGTCAAGCTCCGCAAAATTGGTGGATATGTTCGCTCATGTGGCAAATCGGGGAAAATATTCTCCCGGAGCCTATCTGGAGAGAAAATTTTTGTATCTTGTTTTTAAAACAGCGCATTCTGGTGTACTTCATATTTTTGAGCGATGGCGTGGCCCCCCAAACGTCGCATGGCTTGGGGTTATTTACTCCCCACTTCCCCCCTCTCGATGGGCCTACCAGTGACTAACGTCTTAACGGTCTGAACCGCTAAGCCGCCACTAAGGCTTAGCGATCCGGACCACCACTAGCTTAACGGCTTAGCGGTTTAAACCGCTAAGCCAGCCGCTAAGGCTTCAGACCAGCCGTTAAGGCCTTAGCGTAGAGAGTAGCAAAAAACTTTAGGGGGCTACTTTATTTTGCTGCACTCTGTATAGCAAGTTAAGACACTGAAATGCCTTAGAACAGTTTACAAGTATATGGTGCTAAGCAGATCACATTTAACAGTACTATTATTGTCTGTGTGAGCAAGGATGTGGAATTTATATTTGGCCCCAGGTGATTATTTGCTGTTGTGCAGTGCTTTAAATAATGCGTGCTCATTCTTCAGCCTGTGTGAACACTTGTTTAGTCTACTGAGCTGTATGTTCACATGCTGTTGTTTATTGACTGAAACTGTTTGTGTCCAGATGACATTGAGGTATGGGAACTGGAAGAGTTTTTAGAAGATATTTTGAATGCAGAGTTTAATCTCGTCCGCGATGCAGATAACGACGGAACTGATATTTCACTGGTTAGCGAAAAGTCATTGCCTTTCTGTCTATTTTGTACTTTTTAGAGTTAGTAACGGTTACAAAATTTTTGTAAGTTAACTCTTCATAAGTTAACCAGTAATTAATTGTTAATTTTGATTAAAACTGATGGTGGTTATTGTGCAAGAAACATGCAGTGACGTGTATTGTAAGAATTATTCAGTGAAGTGTACTACTGGCACAATTAATCATAGGTTGCTCTGTGAGAACAGCTGAGTGGTGAGGTATGGAACCACAAGCTGTTGTCACATTGCATGTCATCTGCATACAATCTTGTCTAGCCTGAGCTAACTATAGGCTGTTTGTGATGATGATCAGTTTGATCATGGTGTGCGATCTGCATGGAATGAATCAGGTGAGTAGTGAAGTATGTCGAGCATTCGGTCAGTGTCAAGCTGGTCGTAGTGATGAGCTGTTGTCACATTACATGCCATCTCCGTGTCCTACAATGCCGGCCGTCCAGCAAGACAGATCTGATGACAAGGGTGATAGTTCAGACAGTGATGAACAACCCAGTTCTACTCAGGTCTACCTCACTCATAGTTAATTCTATAAATTGCACACAAGATTATAGCAAATGGTATGTAATAATTGTGAAATTAAATGCATGTGAATTTTCAACTTGTGCATCTAAGCGCTACGTAGCTCTCTGAGCCATATGGGATCGGAGAGTTACTTGTCATCTGACACAACTGAACATGCCTTGCTATAACACTAAGCAGACTGGCTGGTATTCAATTTATCCACCTCAGAGAGATGGAAGGCTTAGTTGACCTTGGTGGCAGACCTTATATACTTAGATACACCGGGTGGCGAAAAGTGTGTCATAATGCGATGACGATGCCAGAAAGTCGTGAAGCGCACCGCAAGTAAAATAAGTAAAATTTTGAACTTGAGCGCATCTCTGGCTAATTTATATCTACACGGTTTTTCATAAAAAGGACCCCGTTTTGTTTTTTTATAATTTACTCAAATGATGAGCAATTTGCATGAAATGTTTACCAGCTGTAGCTGAAGAAATACTAACTTAAAATATTTTAACAAAGCATGGCAGTTGATTAAATATTCTTTGCTAGTCGTGATGTAACTCTGACGTCATAATGTGCCACGGGTACAAACAGGCTAATCCCAATTGGTGTTGCCAGTTGCTACCCTGCTTCAATGGTGAAAAATCTGGTTCATTGTTGTCAAATAATTGAAGTCTTTGTTGCAGCCACAAGAACGTGCAAAGCGATCGAATTTACGTGTCTGTAGGGATAGTTGGTCTTTCACATGTTCGAGCAAGACAGTGCACTATCACACCGAGCTTGCAAGATGTTGAGTTTTTGGATCACAAGACGCCTGATTTCATGTTTCCATGTTGCTCAGTGCTGACACAATAAACATTTTTCATTAGCGAACCAGATTAAGTTCACCATCGAAGCAGGGTAGCAACTGACAGCACTAGTTGAGACTAGCAAGTTTGTACCTGTGACACATTATGACGTCAGCGTTACATCACGACTAGCAAAGAATATTTAAT